>OJJJ01000066.1_pt1 | contig 76130 bp, 64 predicted proteins | sample 1596311 | NCBI WGS metagenome assembly OJJJ01 (sample SAMEA4350140, study PRJEB24818) | metagenome | biome: human; feature: gut; material: faeces | place: Denmark | collected 2013-09
TCTATTATCTGTTGTTTGAACTCTTCAGAATAACGAGTACCGTTTTTGGACATTGTTTAACACACCTTTCTTAATAGCTATTTTAAAGTGTTAAACTTTTTGTGTCCACTGTTATATACTAACACCAAATCAAAAGATAAAAATTAAGTAAAAGTTAAAATAAGATTCAAAAGATAAAATTGAAGCCTAAAAATAATAACAAAGTAAAAAAAATAAAAGCGAAAGAAGTGACTTTTACAGAAAAAATGTAAAAAAATATAAAGCAAAGAATAAGAATTTGCAAGCATGGCAGATTTAAAATCTGCGAAGCACATTCTTTCTATCTTTAAAAATATACATTTATCTGTTATGATATTTTCTCAGAGAAAAGCTATTTTCATGGAGGTTAAGATGGTTAATATATTATATGAGGACAACTTTTTATTAGTTTGTGAAAAACCTCTAGGAATTTTATCTCAGCCAGATTTAGGTGATGGTGAGGATATGATAACGTTATTAAAAGAGTACCGAAAAGAGAAAAAAGAAGAAGACTACATTGGATTAGTTCATCGACTTGATCGAAATGTTGGTGGAGCAATGGTATTTTCTAAGAAAACATTTGTGACGTCTAAGTTATCAACCGCAATACAAGAGCGTAATTTTATGAAAGAGTATTATGCAGTTGTTCACGGAAGACCAGAAGATACCGCTGGCGTATTAAAAGATTATATGTTCAAAGACTCTAAGAAAAATAAATCCTTTGTTGTAGACCGTGTAAGAAAAGGAGTAAAGGAAGCTTCTTTAGAATATGAATTATTAAAAAGTGTTATGGTTGACAATGAAGAACTTTCCCTTATAAAAATTCGTTTGCACACAGGAAGAACTCACCAAATACGCGTGCAATTCTCATCAAGAAAGATGCCCCTTGTAGGGGATGGTAAGTATGGAAGTAAGGATAATAAATGTGAAGCAGCACTGTGGTCTCATCGTTTAATATTCAATCATCCTGCGAAAAAAGGTGAGGTTGATTGTGAGATTGATCCACCAAACACATATCCTTGGAATTTGTTTCATGATGCATAGAAAAACTACGAAGAACGTACGTTGCACGAGCTATAAGGGGAAGGAAAAGAGCTGTTCAAGATTGAAATGCGCACCACAAACTTGTTATGCGCAAAGAGCGTGCGCAAGAATGGGGATTAAAATGATAAAAATAATGTTTGTATGTTTGGGTAATATTTGTCGCTCTCCAATGGCTGAGTTTGTGTTCCGTGATATGTTAGAAAAAGAAGGAATAAGCGATAGATTCGTGATAGCTTCTTGTGCAACAAGTACAGAAGAAATTGGGAATCCAGTGCATCCAGGAACCAAACGTAAGTTAATGGAACATGGTATTAGTGTAGAAGGAAAACATGCAGTACAATTGCAAAGGAAAGATTATGACGAGTATGATTACTTACTTGCTATGGAAGAACGTAATATTGTTAATATAAAAAGAATAATTAAGGAAGATTCCGAGCATAAAGTACATCGACTTCTAGATTTTTCTGAATTTCCTCGTGACATAGCAGATCCTTGGTATACTGGAAATTTTGATAAAACCTATGATGATGTTGTAGAAGGGTGTAAAGATTTTTTAAAGTTTTTAAAGGCTACCCATGGAATAAATCAGTAAAACTTGTATAAATTGAATTTAACACAAAAGAGTTGATACCCCCTTACAGAATTGGTACATTTTTGTAAGGGGGTATTTATAAAATCGTTACTTTTAATATAGTATTTACGATAAAGACATTACTGTTTTTTATATAGTATTAAAAAAAGTGGATACTTTTAATATAGTACATACAAAAAAGTCGTTACTAATTTTAATATCTATTAATAATAAAGTCATTCTGTTTTTAAGATAGTAATTGCAAAAAAGTGTAGCTTTTCGAACTTATATCTTGTCATAACTTTATAACATTAAGTTTAATTAAACGTTCAAACTGATTTAGAAAGTATTTTTATTTTACGATGAACCATTTTCTTAAAATTATATAAGGCCATTATATTTTCTATATTTATGAGGGGATACACCGTTCGCCTTACGGAAGGCATCACCAAAATAATTGCTATCATTAAATCCACATTCAAATGCGATTTCAGTAATTGATTTATTCGTTGTAAGTAGCAAATTACAAGCTTCTTTTAAACGTACGCTGATCAAATATTCTTTATAGCCAAAGCCTGTTACAGCTTTAAATCGTCTAGAAAAATGAGATTTGCTCATATTGTACTTATTCGCAACATCAATTAAGGTTAAGTCTTTATCATAATTATAGTAAATATATTTTACCGCTGCTTCAATAATTTCATTGTTGCTATCTTGAAGTACAAAAGAATTCGTATGCTTACGCTGATATCGTATTAGAAATGAGATTAGTTCTTGAAAATAATTCTTTAAAAGTTCTTTTGACATTTCATCTACTTCTCCAAATTCATAAAGCATTTTTTGAAGTAAGTTCTCAATGTATTCACGTCTCGCAGCCGGAATAGCAATCATATGATTCGAAAAATACTCATAAAATTGTTCTTTCCCGATTAACTTATAAAATGGCTCCAAATAATCCTCAGTAAAATATAAATTGATGAGTTCCACTGCGGTAGGATGATTCTCTACTGGGAAGCCTTTATGTAATTCACCTTTTAAAATAAACACAAGAGATCCTTTTTCAAGATTAAAAAGAGAATGGTTAATGGTCATACTTCTTGTGCCGCTTACAATGAAACCCAGTTCAAAGTAGGGATGATAATGTGAAGTCTGTTTATTATAATGTGCATCTCGCTTTACTTGTTCAATAAGTAAATCATTCGTTCTTGCTGACATGGATTTCATAGTAAGTCGTTACATAAAACTTAGGTGTATTATACCTGGATGTAACTTCTCCCTTCTTTCTCAATTGTTTATTAATCTATACTTATTTAGTTACATTGTATGCGCTTTTGTTTTTAATAGGTCGCATCATATGCAATCTCTATCTTCAGTATATCATAAGAAATTACCTAAAGCAATTCTTCTGTAATTCAATGAATTAATTGATAAATTAAAATAAAAGTACAGAAAAAGATATAAAAAGCAAATATTCTGTAAAATACATTTTATAGGCGATTAATTCATAGATAATACAGTTTAAGTTTGCTATAGTGATGTAAGAAACTAGGAACGATAAAATAAGAATTAATACTTAAATGAAAAATTCTAAACGAAAACTCTAAACGAAAACTCATGGTAGAGTAATTTGGAATGCTCATAGTATTCAGCGTTTCTAAAAAAATAGGATATAAAACAAGACAGAAAAAGAGGCAGAAAAATGGACAAATTAAAAAAACGTGAGGAAATGCTGAACGGGAATTTAGGCAGAGTATTTGCAAAGCTTGCAATTCCTATTGTGGCGAACACATTTATTCAAACAATGTACAATTTAACAGATACGTATTGGCTGGGAAAATTGGGTGAGGAGCATCAGGCTGCAATAACAATTGTTTCGCCAGTACAAAGTATCATTGTTAATTTTGGTGCAGGAATTGTGGTAGCAGGTTCGATATTAATTTCGCAATACTTAGGGGCACGAAAAGAAGAGGACGCAAAGAAGATGGCTTCTCACATATTTGCATGCTCGATGATTTTTTCTGTAATCTGTTCGCTTCTATGCTTTATGGCAACACCTGCAATTGTAAATTGGTTGGGTGCGGAGAGTGTAGTGAATGATTATGCAAATACATATTTACGAATAGTAATGTTAGATATGCCATTTCTATTTATGATTAATATATTTCAGGCAGTAAATCAGTCCCAAGGGAATACAGTGCGACCAATGCTATTAAATATCTTGGGGGTTGTCATTAATATGATATTATCACCTGTGCTAATGTTTGGCTTTGGTTGGGGAATTGCAGGGGTTGCCCTAGCTACTTTAATTGCTAAAATTCCTTGTGCTTGCATAGCAATTGCATCATTAAGTAACAAAAAGAATCCAATTTACATAACGTTAAAGAAATTCCGTTTTGACAAAAACATGGTATTATCCATTATAAAATTAGGGATACCAACCGCTCTAGGAAGTAGTACAATGCAATTTGGATTTCTTTTAATGGGTAAGAGTGTTGTTAAATATGGTACGGTAGCGACAGCCGCATATGGAATAGGTAATAAAGTAAATGGTTTGGTTACACTTCCATCCAATGCGTTAGGATCGGCTACAGCTACAATCGTTGGTATTAATTTTGGAGCAAGACAATATGACCGTGCCGATAAGGCTTACCGTTTGTCAAGAAATGTATCTGTAATCTTTTTATTTGTGGGGGGCTTAATTCTTTCAAGGGATATCATCTCAACTTCGATTGTTAGTATATTTTCTAATAGTGAAGACGTTGTTGTACGAGCTGCAGAATTTTTAAGCATACTTTCTTTTTACTGTTGGACCAATGGTGTGTATAATTCTACAATGGGATTGTTTCAAGGCTCTGGGCATACTATGATTACAATGGCGGTGGATGCTACAAGATTGTGGGTATTTCGTTTTGCAACATTATTTATATGTGAGAACTTGTTACATATGGGATTACAAAGTATTTGGTATTCAGTTGTAATAAGTAACGCATTATCTGCTTTTATTTTGTATGGATTGTACTTAACCAAGGTATGGAGAAAAGAAGTTGTAAAGATACGTAAATAAAAGCCTGAATGGACAAATGAGCTGTAAATAAAAAAATCAGGGTGAGTTCAAGTGACCAAGGATGTTATGCTTCCTTGGTCTTTTTTTATACATTTCATCAACACAGGTGTTTATGGAATGAACACATTATGTATTTGATATTATATAGTTCTATTTAAAATAACTATTTTGATTCGATAATTATAAAAATAGATTGACATAAGTTGATTAGAATGTTATTGTAATAAACATAAGGGAAATATTTCAAAAACAATTCAATTTTAAGGAGTAAAAAAATGAAAACAATTGATGCTTTTATATCAGAACTTACTAATATTTTAGAGGAAAAGAAAAAGCAATGTGACGAACGACATAACAAACTACTAAAAGATGAATGTAAAGATGAGGCTAATTTTGAACGAATAAAGAAGAATGTGTACGAAATTATTCCTTCATTCATAAATGTTTCAAAACAAAAAATAAAATCTATGGATGCATCCGAACAATACGATGAGTTTTGCAATGAACTACGTTTAAAAATAGGAACTATTTATTCAATTTGGAAGAATAAATTGGAGCTTGCGAAAGAAAATGAGCATACAGAAAACATGCTCATTGAAGAAATAAAATTATCTACACTTGATTCTGTGATGAAAACGATAGAAGAAGTAAGGTAAGCTAACAGGTGGTGTAAATAAACGAATTGGATAACCAATGAAGTTGTAAACCAACGGATGATGTATAACAATAGATGAAGTAGATAATTTAAGAAACCATTGGATGCCATATCTCAAAACCAATGTGATTTACATGCAATAGAAAGGTGATACAATGACTGAAAATGAATCCATAAAAGTTTTTAAATGCTTAGCTGATAAATCGAGACTTCAGATTTTAAAATCCCTCGTAATAGAACCCATGTATGTGGAAAGGCTTGCAGAACGCCTTGAATTGACACCATCGACGATATCCTTTCATTTGAAAAAAATGGAGGATGCCAAAATAGTTAAATCGAAAAAAGAACAGTATTATACGATTTATTCGATAAACAAAGAGGTATTACAAGCGAAAATGATCGATATTATCAGTGAAATATCCTCGGAAGAAGATTTACAAAAAGAAAGAGACGAGAAATACCGTCAAAAAGTTATAGAGAGCTTTTTTGAATATGGTAAATTAAAGGCAATACCGGTACAAAGAAAAAAAGAGAGAATTGTACTTGAAGAAATAGCAAAGGCATTCGAGGTTGGAAAAGAATATACGGAACGTGAAGTAAATATATTAATTGCAGATTATTTTGATGATTTTTGCACAATACGACGTGATATGATTTCAGAAGGAATCTTAAAGAGAGAGAATGCTATGTATCAGCTAAAATAATAGATGAGGTAGAAGATTAAATATATTTTATTTTTAATGAAAGGAATTTCCTTATAAAAATACGGCAATAGGTATATATATCGAAACGTTGAATTAAAATCTATTACACAATTAATAACGAAGTAAGCTTTGCAAGGGGGAAATTATATGTTAGAACATAATATAATAAGAAAAGTAGTGGAAGCAATGCAATTAAAACAGGGAGAGTTAGTGTTATTACACTTTTGGGGAGAAGATAAAGATAGAGAAATACTTCATAATTTTAGTTATGAAGTAGCAAGGAATGGGGCCTCTCCACTTGAACTACAAAATGCAAGAGAAATTAATTTGAACTTGTTCGAAATGGCAACACAAACTTGTTTTCAAGAAAACTATTATAAAATATTTGAACCAGTTGATGTTGTAATCGATATCTATATGTATCAGCCTGTTGTAATAGACAGGGAACGTTTAAGGGGAAAAATAGAGTTATACAAAAGATACATGAGAAATTTATTTGAATCATTTAAAGATAAGAAAAAGCTAATACAAATTAGAATTCCATCGCCTGAAACTGCCATTGAAGTGGGAATGGAAGAAGAAGTCTTTCTAGATAAAATGTTGTATGCATACGATATAGACTATATTTCTTTGAGAAAAGATTGTGTTAGAAAAGTAGAGGAATTGAAGAAGTTTTCGAAAGTAGAAATAAAGACTGGACTAGATTGTAAGTTACTTCTTAGCTTAGAAAAAAGGGATTGGCTGATAGATGCAGGAGAGGGTGATTTTCCTTGCGGAGAAGTTTATATTGCACCAGTAGAGAATCTAACGAATGGTACGGTATTTTTTTTGAAACTATTTACAGATGTTAATGAGGTATTAGAAAATGTAACATTAAGAATCGATCAAGGGAGAATTATTGGTTCAGATTCAGAATTGTTTGATGAATTTTTAAGTAATCTTCCGGATAATGGGGATATCATTTGCGAACTTGGCTTTGGAATGAATTCTCATGTGGATGAGTTAACGGGGTATACTGTTTTAGATGAAAAAAAAGCTGGGACATTTCATTTGGGAATTGGAAATAATACAATCTTTGGTGGAAATAATGAATGTATTATGCATATGGATTTTGTAGGTGAGGGTGATTTTAAATTCTCGTAGTCTTAGAAAAATGAATATACATTTCTAAATAAGTGAGTAGATGTGTTAAATGCATCAACTCACTTTTTTTAATATAAGATATATTTAGGGAAGTATTGGTTTGTAGTTTGTTATTATGAAGTATGTGCTTATTTGGGAAATAAATATAGTGTTTTTAAAATTATGTTCTAGATTTTATTCATTATTTACGAAAATAATAAAATAAAAATAAAGTAAATATTTTGAAGATATACTTTATAAGAATAATTTTTATGCATGATGACACTGAGAAATCCTAAGTTTAAATAATTTTATTTAAATTGCTAAAATAATTATACAATTAAATACAAAAATAAATATTAATATAAAAGTTTGTATAAAAATATAAAATATATGGTTTTTAAATATACAGATTTCACAAAAATGGTGTTTACAGAATAAGAAATTAATGGTACATTATAGGTAGTAAGTCTTATAAAATATTGTAAGTGCTTACAAAAGTTAGTAATAAAAATCATTTTACTAACTTGTATTTTTATATTGTAGGCGTTTTCGCTATTGAAAAATCAAGCCATATTGGTATTAGTTCAATTACTAAACTATGTAAACGATTACAATATAAAAATAATAGAGACATTAAGGAAATTAAAAGGAGGAAAAGGAATGTTTCATTTACACAAGAACGTGAAAATGAGAGTCTTGGCATGCTTACTTATTTGCTCAATGATTCTCACAGCAATTTCACCTGGGATTGTTGTACGAGCAGAGGAAGCATCGCTAAGCGCTGCTGAAACTACAACGTGGAACTTTCGCGGGGGAGAAGAGGGTGCTTTTGATGATACTATCGAAGGTTTAATAGGGGAATTTGATGGTATTGTAGTCGATGCTACTCAAGGAAGATTAGTAACAAGAAACGAGAATAAGGATACTCAAATGGATGCTGGCACAAAACTTTTAGTACCAGTGAGTGGAAGTGCGATTGTTGCAGTAAAAACTGATTCTAATACTTATGATTTTACAATCAATGAAGTATCTGCAACAACTAATAACTTTGAGTATACATATACTGGGGAAGCGGGATACGTTACGATTGAAGCTACAGGGCAAGTAAATCTTTATGAAGTGAGCCGTACACTTATAGGAACTGATTCTGAATTACCAGTAGATACAAACAAAATTGATGTCTGGGATTTTGGAGCAGAGATTTTAGATGAAAGCAAGTATAATAATAAATTTGCGGTGAATGACATTAATGATTTATACCAAGATGTAGCAGCAGGAACACCAGGTACACCATTAAAAGACTTTATATTAAACAATGGAGAATTTGAATTTAATGGTGGTGGAAAAAGCAATCATAGACTTCGTACAACAAACAAAGAGTTCATTCGCCATGATGATAAGTTTTTAATTGGAACGGATGGAACAAAATATACCGGATATATTTATTCTAATGCAAGTAATACTACTGGAGTTTATGTCGGTTTACTAGCACAAAAAAATGATATCTTAACATTTGTTGTGGCATCCAATGGTGGTAAATCAACAATTGTCTTAGAATCACCAAGTGGAGAAAAAACTTCACAAATACATACTAACGGTGGTAGTACTGCAACTGTAATGACTTTCTATGCAGCAGAGGATGGTTTCTATAAAATTTACTCTGTAGACGAGAAATTAGTTGTTGCTAGAGTATACCGTGAGCATACGAATTCCGTAGAGGTTTCTGGTACAGTAACAGCACCAACGGAATTAAGTGATTTTGCTATTAGTTTTACGAATACGAAAACTGGTGAAGTTATAAGTGCTAACGTTATTGATGGAAGCTACAGTGTTACTTTAAATGAAAAGTACGATTATGAAGTTGCACTTTTAAATGCAAGTGACTATATCGTAACCAGTGATAATTTAATTTCTATCAATGAGGGAGATGAGAATCCAATCTTTGATATCACTGTTGGAAAAGTAAGCTTTGCTACATTAACAGGTAAGATTGAAGGATTATCAGCTGAGGCATTAAAGAAACTTGATCTAACGTTTACTTCAGATGATATCTATGTGCCAGAAATAGTAGTTTATGAAGATGGAGCATATACATTAAAATTAGCAAAAGATATTGAGTATTCAATTGAAGTTAATGGTGTAAATGATTATCAGCTTGTGAGTGAAACAAAGATAAGTGCGTCGAAAGATGCAAATTATAACTTCATATTTGAAGAAAAAACAAAATATGCAATTACAGTATCACTGAATGGAATTGATGCTACCGCTAAAGATAGTGGAGTGATTACATTCACAAATATCAATGAAGAGGGTTACAGCTATACATATTCTTTAACTGACGAAAGCATCGCACTTCGCGATGGACAATACAGTGTTAAAGTGAAAGGTACAGGCAACCATAAAGTAGCACAGTATTTAACACCTGATGTAAAAGTAAATGGTGGTGAAGCCGTTGCTAACGTTAAGTTTACAACAATTAATAACTGGAATTTTGCAAAATATAATGCGGAATTTGGTGGATCTGGTATTGAAGTTATTGAAGGTGCAAAGTACTATCTTGGTCTTGAACTATCTGATGTGGGAGTACTTGAAAATAAAACTTATTTACTTTTAAATAATGGTGGAAGTATTAAAATACCAGTAGTAAAAGATGATATTGTAACAGTAAATTATTGTTATGTTGCTGCATTTCAATTTGATGATGATGCAACTACTATTATTGACATAAGTTCAGGTAGTACAAGTCAAATTGATACTGTAACATACACAGCAAAAGAAGATGGATATGTTACATTAAAGGGAATTAAAGGTACGAATGCTCAAACCTATTTAACTGGTATTCGAGTTAGTACACCAGTTGAATATAAAGCAACAGTAACAGTTGGTAAAACAGGATGTGATTACACAACTTTAAATGACGCTCTTGAAGCGGTACGTCGTATGAGTCGTCCTAACAAAGAAAGAGTTACAATTGAAATTCAGCCTGGTAACTATGAAGAAATGTTAGTAATTGACATTCCGAATGTGACATTAAAGAATGCAAGCACAAATCCAAGCATTGCTTTAACAGATAAAGGTGTTGGTATTGCAGATGAAGCAGTAAGAATTACTTCTTATTATGGACATGGCTATAGCTATTATAGTATGGGTACAGATAACAAATATAATGAGGATGTCCTTGAAGTAAATAAATCCAATGGATATCAATCATTTACGAATCCAGGAACCGGAACTACAAACGGAAGCTATTGGAATGCTACTGTTGTTGTTATGGCAGATGGATTTAATGCAGAAGGCATTATTTTTGAGAACTCTTTTAATCAGTACATTTCTGAAAAAGAAGCAAATGATGTTGTAGTTCTTGAAACAGGTAATAAAGGATTAAGATCTAAAGTAGCTGGCGATACATCTGTTCAAGACAAATCATTTGTAGAAAGAGCAGCAGCTTTAGCAATTGCTAATAATGTGAAAAAAGCATCTTTTGATGAATGTAGATTTGTTGGAAGACAAGATACGTTATATGGTGGTGAAAACGTAACTGCATCTTTCTATAAGAGTGCTATTATGGGAGGAACTGATTATATCTTCGGTGGAATGACAGCTGTATTTTATAAGTGTGATCTTGTTCTTAATACAAGTGAGAATAACAATGATGTAGCTTATATCACAGCAGCGCAGCAAAAGGCAGGAAGAGGATATTTAATGTACAATTGTACAGTTACCTCAACTACACCAGGCGTTGATACTGCATCTGCTAAAACTTCAAAACCAGGATATTTTGGAAGACCATGGCAGGCAAATACAAGTGAAGTAGTATTTTATAAAACAATTATTGAAGCTACTAAATTCTCAGACAGTTTCCAGTCAATCATCATACCAGAAGGGTGGACTGCATCACTTGGTGGACAATCCAATCTTATGTATGAATATGGTACAATGGAAAGTTTAAAGGGAACAGATAATTCAGCGAATAGAGCTTCTTGGTCAACTGTATTAAAAGAGGCAAAATTAAGCGATGGAACAGATATTTCTACTGCAGAAAAAGCAGTTAGTGCGTTCCTTAATGATTGGAAGCCATTTGAACTTGATGCTAAGGATGATGAGGCAGAAATCGTTGTCCCAGTTGAACCAGAAGTAGAAATTAAAGAATATACTTGGGATGTAACTACATTAGATGCTACTGGTGTTGCCGATAAAGCACCACTACCAGAAGGAATTTATGCGGATTATTTTAAGGTTGTTGGTAAGGTAACTCAAAGAACTAGCTCTACAACTGGACTAATAACATCGATTGAAGTTGATAAAGCATCTACAGGTGCGGTACAATTTACGATTACCGGAAAAGCAGATCTTTTAGTTGAAATGAGTAGTACGGGTGGTTCTAATACTTCTGCAGTAGGACTTATTGATGAAAACGGAACCTTAGTGGCAGAGAAAAATAATATTACTACAGTTGTAGGAACTTCAAAAACTACGTTAACATTTACGGGATTAGCCGCTGGAACATATAAAATTGTATCACCTGAGGATAAAAATAATAATCGTGGTGCTAGAATTTATTCTGTATCTGTAACAGAGGTTTCTGGTGAGAGACCTGCACGTAAAGATTGGGCACAAGTAGCTGCTCCAGTTATAACAGGTACAGAAGTCAAAGATGGAAATGTAATTGTTTCCTTCAATATGGAAATTGGTTACGATGGTGCAGATAGTGTAACTGTCACAATGAAAAAAGGTGGAGAAGTAGTAACATCTGCAACTTATGCAACGGATGGTTCTACTGGTTCTGTTACCTTTACACCATCAACGAGTGGAGATTATACATTCTCAATTAGTGCAGCTCGTGAAGAAAATGTAAAAACAGGAAATGATCTAACTTTAACTGGCTTTGTATTACCATTAACTGCTCCTTACATTGAAAACGCTACAAGCATCGGTGGGGGATCTGTTAAGGTTTTATGGAAAGCTGTAAAGGAAGCAGATAAATATATTGTGGCATATAAAGAAAAAGGTGCTACAAGTTTTGTTAAAGAAATTGATGTTAAAGGTACACAAGTAATACTTACAGACTTAACAATAGGTACAACTTACGTTATAACTGTAAAAGCAGTAAGAGGTGTAGAGGAGACTAGGGCAACTGAAGTCGAAGCATTGGCAACTGAAGAAGCTCAAAGAGAATGGTTCTTCTCAGCATTTGGTTCTGGTGTGAATACAACAGATAACTATTTTAAAGGAAATGCCAATTTAGGTTCTGTAACCGTTGCAAGTGTAAATGGTAAAGGAAAATTAGTGCCTGCTTCAACAGATGGTTTAGCATTTTACTACACTAAGATTGATCCTGAAAAAGAGAACTTTATTCTTAAAGCAAAAGTAACAGTAGACAACTGGACATATTCCAATGGACAAGAAGGATTTGGTTTAATGGCTGCAGACGCAGTTGGTGAACATGGAAGTTCTTTAACATTCTGGAATAATTCCTATATGAACTCTGTTACTAAGGTTGAATATTTATGGGATAGTGAAAATAATAAAGTATCCGATGCGGGCGACAAAATTAGCATGAAGATTGGTATCGGTGCGCAAGAAAAAATAGGTGCTATTGGTGAAAATACAGATGTAAAAGATTTTAAATCATCTATGTACACATTAGATACCTCATGTGCAAACTTAGGAGCTGGTACGTATAATATTGTCGGTAACTACACTAATAGTGATGCACCTACTGGTACTCAAAAGGATTTAGCTACTACATTTGATTTAACAATCCAAAGAGATAATACTGGTTATCGATTGAGTTATACCGATAAAGATGGTAATACCACTACAAAACTTTTTTATGATATAGAAAGAACAGCATTAACGCAAATTGATAAAGATAATATCTACGTTGGTTTCTTTTCTTCTAGAAATGCAAAGATTACAGTTACAGATATTCAATTAACAACTTCTAATCCAGAAACAGATCCACCAGCACAAGAAGTAGAAACAACGTATGTAACACCATCTTATAAAGTTATTTCTACATCTGCTACTGGTAATGCAAATTATGAGTTAGTGTATCTAGGAAATGCAGATGGAACGTTAACAATTAAAGATGCAAAAGGAAATGTTATAGTTAATAATGAAGCTATCAAAGCTAATACATTAGTTAAGAAAAATGTAATTTTAACAAAGGGTAATAATGCTTATACAGTTACATTTACACCGGATAAAGATTATAAACCAGGTGAACATCAAGAACTTTCTAATTATGACCCAGTTACATTTACTCATACTGTATCTTATAAAAATTATGATAGAAAGTCACTCTATGTATCACCAAGTGGAAAAGCAAGTGGAGATGGAAGTAAGAGCAATCCATTGGATATCTACACTGCAGTAAAATATGTAACTCCAGGACAAAAAATCGTGTTAGCAGGCGGAACTTACAGCATGGAAAGTCCACTTACTATTGCGAGAGGAATTGATGGTACGAAGGATGCAATGATTTATATGATTGCAGATCCAGAGGCTTCAACTCGACCAGTATTTGATTTTAATAAAAAAGTAACAGGTATTGTATTTGCAGGTGACTACTGGTACATTCAGGGAATTGATGTGACAAATTCTTTAGATGGTCAAAAGGGATTACAGTTGTCTGGAAGTAATTGCGTACTAGACGATATTCACGCTTATCGCAACGGCAATACTGGTATTCAATTAAGTAGATATTTAACTACAGATACGTATGAAAATTGGCCAGCAAACAACTTGATTTTAAATTGTACTTCCTATGCAAATGCAGATAAAGGTTATGAAGATGCAGATGGTTTTGCAGCGAAGTTAACGATTGCCGATGGCAACGTATTTGACGGATGTATTGCTTATAATAATGCAGATGATGGTTGGGATTTATTTGCTAAGGTTGAGACTGGTCCAATAGGTAAAGTTATAATTAAGAACAGCGTTGCTTATGGCAATGGATATTTACCAGACGGAACAAATGCAGGAAATGGTAATGGATTTAAAATGGGTGGTAGTAGTATTACAGGATACCATACATTAATTAACAGTATCGCATTTGATAATAAAGCAAAAGGAATTGATTCCAATAGCTGTCCTGATATCCAAGTGTATAACTCTACTTCGTTTAACAATGAATCCTATAACGTAGCGTTCTATACAAACGATGCTAAAAATACAGATTTCTTTGCAGATGGTGTTATTTCTTACAAAACAAAATATACCGATGCAAATGATAATTTTAAACTATTAGGTAGTCAGGATTTCAGTAAAGTAAATGGATTAACAAACTACTACTGGAATAGCGGCAAGTCAACGAATACAGGTAATGCTGCTGTTTCAAACGATTGGTTCGTAAATCTTGATACAACTACACAAGTAACAAGAAATGCAGATGGTACGATTAACATGAACGGTTTATTAGAATTAACCGATAAGGCTCCAGAAAATGTAGGCGCTAGAATGACTGGTACACCATCTAAGGATATTGTAATTGAAGAAGAGCCAACAGTAACACCAGAACCGACAGTAACACCAGGACCAACGGTAACGCCAGAGCCAACAGTGACACCAGAACCAACAGTAACACCAGAACCAACAGTGACACCAAGGCCAACAGAGGCACCAACAAGCCCAACATCAGTACCTAGTCCAACACCATTTAATCCAAATGAAACAGTGAATGTTACAGTTTCTGTAGATGCTAGTGGAAATGTAAAATGGAATGAAGTAAATAAAGCAATCAAAGAGAAACTAGATGCATTTAACAAGATTGAAAATGTTGGAAATGCAAAACCTCTTTCCATTGAAATCGATATGAAAACAGCTACTGTTCTTGGTAAGGAACTTCTTGAAACAGTAAAAGGTCAAAATGTTCAGGTAAGTTTAGAATTAGCGAATGGAATTACATGGACAATCAATGGTAAGGAATTGAAAGATCAAGCATACAAAAACATTGATCTTGCAGTTGAGTTAAATTCAACAACGGTACCAAGCAATGCAATAAATCAATTGATTCCTTCAAACACTGTGAAAACGAATCAGATTTCATTAGCACATGATGGTGAATTTGGATTTAATGCAGTACTTTCTCTTGATTTAACAAAATTAAATCGTAATTATGTAGCAAAGGATAAGGAAACACAAATTGCAGGTATTTATCATTACAATGAGAAAACTGGTAAACTTGTACTTCAATCAGCAAGTAGAATTGATAAAAATGGTAAGGTGGAATTTAACTTTACACATGCTTCAGAGTACGTAGTAACCGTAAGTGATAAACTTGTTGTAGATGATGAAACATTAAGCAAGGTAACTGTAAATGGAGTAGGTACAAGTAAGATTGCGAAGAGATGGAAGTATGTAGGTGGAACAACTGGTAATATGGAAAAACTTGAAATTGTTTTACCAGAAGGCTTACAAGATGCTGTGAATAAAGGCTTAATAGATTTCAAGGCAAGCTATACTACAAGCAATCGTAATGTTGCAATTGTTTCTAAGAATGGAATTGCAACTGCAAAAGCACCAGGTGTTGCGGTTATAAAGGCAACTATAAAAATTGGTGATAAGACATTTGTTTACACTACTAAGATTACAGTGAAAAAAGCCTTTATCAAATTTGTTAAGAGTCCAAAAACTCTTACTGTTGGACAAAAGGCAACTTATCAAGTTGCTGTTTATGGATTTAATGCAAAAGATATTACTTGGTTAACAAGCAAGCGTAACATAGCACTTGTTTATAAAAATCAAGGAAAATTAACTGCTGTTGTAAGTGGTGTGACTACAGGAACAGAGAATGTTTTAGTTCGAGTTCTTGATAAAAATGGTAAGTATGTATACGGTAGTACATCTATTACAGTAAAGTAATATAATATTTTTTAAGGAGCAAGAGAATTCTTGCTCCTTTTTTTCATTGCATTACAATAAATCATTGAAAGTAAGTGTGAATGATTTGCAATGCAAAAAGATAAATGCTTTTTTATCATAGAAACTGTAAAAAAGCGACATATTTTTATCTCAAATAGGAATATATTTGTAACGGTAAGGTAGCGAGGGGTTGCTGCCGAATCCTATATTTTTTAAAGGAGGTAAAAGCTTATGGGAAATTTACGAAAAGGAGAAGGACAGGGGGGATTATTTCACAGTAAGAGAAAAAGTTTGCTGTTTAAAATTGTAGCATCGTTTGTTATTATCGCATGTGTTTGGATTATGTTTGAAACGAACGTTTATGCAGCAGCAATTGGTGTTACAGACAATGGTTCTACGATTGTTGTTGATACAAAAGCAGGGCTGGTGTATACAATTAACAAGGCAAATGGAGATATGACATCCTGTAAACTTAACGGAACAGAATTGTGCGGGACTACAAAAACATCTCATATTGGTTCAGGCTTAGGGTCTTCAACGACCGTTACCTGGAATACATCTCCATCCGGTGCGACTGTTGTAATAACATGTGAAACAAGTACACTTACGCACTACTATGTATCCAGAAATGGAGAAAATACAATCTACATGGCTACATACATTACGCAAGAGCCATCCGTAGGAGAACTTCGTTATATTTTTAGAGGCAATGGAAATGTACTAACCAATGTTCCTACAAATTCAAATATTCGTAATAATACCGGAGCAGTGGAGAGTTCTGATGTTTTTGGATATGCAAACGGATATACTACATCAAAATATTACGGGAATGATCAGGCAAAGGATTTAACGATAAAAGGCGCAACAGGAACCAATGTTGGTGTATTTATGGCATACGGCAGCAGAGAAACAAGTTCTGGAGGTCCTTTCTTTCGAGATATTCAATTTCAAAGTGGTACAGATACTGAAATTTATAATTACATGAATTCCGGGCATAATCAGACAGAAGCATTCCGCATGGGGTTACATGGTCCATATGCATATTGTTTTACAACTGGTCAGACGCCAAGTATTCCTGATTTTAGCTGGATGTCAAGCTTAGGGCTAAAAGGCTGGGTTTCCAGTCGTGGAAAAGTTGTTTTAAATGGGATTTCCGGCATGGATAGCAGTTACACTTATACGGTCGGATTTGCAAATGACGCAGCACAGTATTGGACAACAGCATCATCATCAGGCGGAGCAGCAGTTTGTGCAAATATGAAACCGGGTACATATACCATGACAATCTATAAAAGAGAACTCGAAGTATATACTGAAATAGTAACGGTTACATCAGGGGGAACAACGACATTAAACACAAGGGCAGTGAGCGATCCTGCATCGACTTCAACGATATGGAGAATTGGACAGTGGGACGGCACCCCGTTAGAACTTTTAAATGGTCAAACAATTACTATCCGCCATCCGTCAGATTCACGTAATCCAAGCTGGGGACCAGTAACGTATGCAGTTGGAAGTGCGACAAACAAATTTCCAGCAGTACAGTTTAGGAATGCAAATTCACCGACAACGATAACATTTAATCTAACAGCAGAGCAAGCAGCATCAGCACATACATTAAATATTGGTATTTCCGCTGCTTATATCAACGGGCGGCCGAGTGTAACAATTAACGGGACTACGCTCAGTAGCAAGAGTGCATCTGCACAACCAAGTACACGTTCATTTACGATTGGCACTTATAGAGGGAACAACGCAACTTTCTCGTGGACAATTCCAGCAGCTAATTTTGTGGCAGGACAAAATACAATTACAGTTACACCAATCAGTGGATCAAGTGATCTAGGTACGTATTTAAGTGCTGGTTATGTCTATGACTGTGTTGAATTAACAAACTAATTTAATAAACTAAAATTAACATAGAACAAAAACGTGCAAGTTGAAAAAGGAGCAAGAAGCTTGCTCCTTTGCTATTTCATTCATTAATGAATAGTAGAAAGTATATTGCATTCCTATTGACAATATTACTAACTAGTGATATATTTAAAATATGAAAAATATAAAAAAATTAATAGCAGACAATAAATTAAATTTATCAACATTAATTGTTTTTTCAAGAGCAGAGCATGAAATCCATAAAAAAGAATATCAAACCATTAAGTCAAGTGGATTAACCATAGCTCAATTTGGAGTATTAGAAGCTTTATACAATAAGGGTGATATGAATATTAATGAAATTATTGAAAGCATCTTAACGACTTCAGGTAATATGACAGTAGTAATTAAAAATTTAGAAAAGGACGGTCTAATTAATAAAACGATTGATCCAAAAGATAAACGTTCTTCTATTATTTCAATCACTGAGAAAGGCATTAATATCATAGAAGAAATGTTGCCGAGTCATATAGAAAATATAAATAGTATTTTTAATGTTTTAACAGAGGAAGAAAAAATCACGTTAAAAAATATTTTGAAAAAGTTTAAAGAGGTATAGGATTAATACTAAAAATGATCATAATAGAATTAATCCTATATAAAAATTAACAACATATCACTAATTAGTAATAATTAATGAATTGAATAAATAACAATATAAAAGAACAAAGAAAGATAAAGAAATAGCAATCGAGAAGGTAGTAAAAATTGTGACAAAATATCAAAAAGGCTATAAAAATCATAAAAAAAGGAAATAAAAAATAGTAACAAAAAAGACGACAAAAAATAGTAACAAAAACAATATCGCAAAACTAAAAGTAGTTTATCTGTCTAAATAACGAGCAGATAAATGAATGATTTATATATTGAAAGGATGTATGTCTTATGAAAAAATTTAGAGATATAGAGCTTGTATTTCGAGCAGAAGATACACATATGGTAGGGAATGGATTTCGCGTAAAGCAGTATTTTCCAGGAGCTAAAGATCTTACGGAGCGATTTTCACCGTTTATACTATTAGATTATAATCCACCACATTATTTTGAACCATCCAATGTAAGATTAGGTGTAGATGCCCATCCTCATAGAGGATTTGAAACAGTAACAATTGCATATCAAGGTAAGGTAGAGCATCATGATAACAAAGGTAATCATGGTATTATAGGACCTGGGGATGTTCAGTGGATGACTGCTGGATCAGGAGTTCTGCATAAAGAATATCACGAGGAAGAGTTTAATAAAAACGGTGGTATATTCCACATGATTCAATTGTGGGTTAATCTTCCTAAGGTGAATAAGATGACAGAGCCTAAGTATCAAACTTTATTAAAAGAAAATATGGGTATCCTAAAATTAGAGGATAATAAAGGTGAAATTAGTATCATCGCAGGTGAGGTAAATGGTGTGAAAGGCCCAGCAAGTACATTTACCAATATTAATATATATAATGTAAACTTAAAAAATCATGGTGATGCTACAATAAAAGAGCCGAATTCATACAATACTGGAGTATTAATTATAAATGGTGAAGTAAAAATTAATGATTCTAAGATTGTTAGTGAGAATGATTTCATTTTATTTGAAAACGTGGATGGAGATATTCAAATCGAGTCAATTTCAGAGGATGCAGCATTTATTGTATTGAGTGGCGAACCAATCAATGAACCAATTGTAGCATATGGACCATTTGTAATGAATACTGAAGATGAGATTAGACAGGCGTACAATGATATGTTTACTCAGAAATTTGGAAATGAAAATTTTTAATCAATAAACAGTAAAAGAAGCAACTGACATTTCATATGTTGGTTGCTTTTTTTAAGCATAATTAGGCAAAGAGTTATGTTGATTATTCTTTATATTGGAATAATAACTAGTTATGATTTATTTTAATAATAGTACAAAAATATCATTATATGGGAACTTAGAAAGAAAAGTAAGATTAAAAAGTCTTATAATAATCGAATAAAATAGTAATTATTAAGGATTCGCTGAAATATAATCTTCCATTCAATTGATTTCCCAATTATAATGTACTTATAAACGAAATTGGGATACCTACGATAATGAATTATAAAAACTAAATTAATGAATAAGAAAGGAGCAATTGATATGATTCAATGGGAATATAAGAGCGTTAAATTTGAGCCAAAAGGTTTTTTAGGAGGTGTTTTTGATACCGAGGAATTTGAACAATCAGCAAATGCATATGGTAGAGATGGTTGGGAGTTAGTATCCTGTTTTGATACAAGTTATTCGCAAGGGGCAAGCAGAAATATTGTTGCAGTTTTTAAGAGACCCTTGAATTAGACGTTATAGAAAAATTATTTTATTTCAATGAAAGAATTGCCATTGAAATGTCTAGGTAAAAAAGAATAAAATATTGAAGTGAGAATTGCAAAAGCATACTACCATTTATACACGCTAATTATGTAAATGGAGGATAGTGTGAAAAAGAAATCATTTTTCACACGCAAGTTTGTGCTAGCGCGCCACAAACTTGTCATACGGAAAGAACGTGCGCAAGAATGAGGATAAAAATGAAAATCATAATTTCACCAGCGAAAAAAATGAATTGTAATACAGATGAAATTGCATATAAAGCATTGCCAATTTTTTTAGAACAAGCAAATACGTTAAAAGAGTATTTAAAATCACTACCATTATTAGAATTAAAAGATTTGTTTGCATGCAATGAAAAAATAGCAGAACTTAATTATGATAGATATCAACATATGAATCTAGAACAAGGATTAACACCAGCGTTATTAGCGTATGAGGGAATACAATATCAATATATGGCACCGCAGGTGTTTACAGATTCACAGTGGGAGTACGTGGAAGAAAATCTTAGAATACTATCTGGTTTTTATGGGATTTTACGGCCACTAGATGGAGTTGTACCTTATCGACTAGAAATGCAGGCTAAGTTAAAGAGTGACTTCTGTAACAACTTATATGAGTTTTGGAGCGATAAATTGTACCGTGAGCTAGTTGTTGATGATAATATTATTTTAAATTTAGCATCAAAAGAATATAGTAAGGTGATTGAACCTTATTTAGATGAGAAGACGAACTTCATCACATGTGTTTTTGGTACTTTAGTTGAAGGAAAATTAAAAGTGAAAGCGACTGAGGCGAAAATGGCACGTGGTGAGATGGTTCGCTATCTTGCGGCTGAAAATATAAATGATATTGAATCGATAAAGAAGTTTCATGGACTGGAATTTGAATATAGTGAAGAGTATTCAGGTGAGAAAGAGCTTGTTTTTATTAAAGGCAATCATTAGAGGTAGCACGAAGGGATTCACTAAAAGATTAGGTAAAACAAAGAGAATAATTTGGGTACTATCATGGAACCTCCGTATGATACAATGGAATTGTATATTATTTACAATTAGCATAATCATACGGAGGGTTTATTATGAGAATTTGGAAAAGGGTATTTGCGGTAGTACTTTGTGTAGCACTTTTGCTATCCATCGTCGGTAGTAAAAGTATGGCAAAAGCCAAAGAGGATGAAAGAAGTGCATCATTAGCTTATTCTGAGGCAATGAATCCTGGATGGAACTTAGGTAATACGTTTGATTCCTTTGATACAGGCGGAGATCGAGGAGAAGAATCTTGGGGAAATCCAAAAGTTACAAGAGAATTAATAAAAGAAATCAAAGATCAAGGCTTTAAGAGTATTCGCATGCCATTTACAAGTTTAATGAGAACAGGAGCAGCACCAGAGTACAAAATAGATGAAGCATTTCTAAAAAGATATGCAGAGGTTGTAAATTGGGCACTTGAAGAAGGGCTTTACGTAATGATTAATTTACATCATGACTCATGGAACTGGGCGGCAGCAATTGGTGCTGATTGGGATAACGGCGCGTCCATGGATCATTATAAGGCAATATGGACACAACTGGCGAATTATTTTAAAGATTATTCAGATAAAGTTTGCTTTGAATCTCTTAACGAACCACAATTTTGGAGTGGAGATGAGGCAGCTCAAATTGAAATTAATGATGACGTGAATCAAGCTTTCTATGAAATAGTACGAAAGTCAGGTGGCAACAATTCGACTCGTATGCTTGTATTACCAACGCTAAATACCAACGATTCTCAATCGAGATGTGATGCACTCTATAAAATGATAACCGATTTAAAAGATGAAAATATCATTGCTACGTTCCATTATTATGGATACTGGCCATTTAGTACGAATATTGCAGGTACAACAACAATGGATGAGACGGTTGTTAAAGAGCTAGAAGCTGCTTTTGACCGTGTAAATAATACATTCATAAAGAAAGGTATTGGTGTAATCTGTGGTGAATACGGACTCCTTGGATTTGATAAATCGTTACGAGCGATTGAGCATGGAGAAGTGTTAAAATATTTTGAGTACATTAATTATTATTCGAATAAATCGAACATTCCACTAATGCTTTGGGACAATGGACAACATATGAATCGTACAACATATGAATGGAGTGACCAGTTTCTTTACGATATTATTAAAGCTTCCTGGTCTGGACGTTCCTCGTATACACAAAGCGATCGAATATTTGTGACAGATGAGAATAAGAGCAAAGACAGTACTTTAAAATTGTCATTACATGATAATACATTCTTATCCGTTTGGTTCAATGATACGCAGTTAACGAAAGGGAAAGACTATACATTTACGAGCGATTCTTTTATATTAAAAGCAGGTTTTCTACAGAGTATTTTACAACCACAGTATGGCGAAATTGCTAAGTTGGTACTTAAATTTTCCTATGGACCTGACTGGAACTTGTACATAAATCATAGCAAAGCTCCAGTAGTTGGTGTTGGAAGTGGAAATAAGACTGGTTTCGTAATACCAATTGAATATAATGGTAATATACTTAGTACTCTTGAGGCAGTGAAAGCAGATGGCAGTGGTGTGGGACCTCAAAACTGGACGAGTTACAAAGAGTATGATTATGCATTTAAAGTAGATTACGAAAAAGGCAATGTTACGTTTACTGATAAATTTTTTGCAGAGGCAGAAGATAGTACAGTAGTTGTAACCTACCATTTTCAAGATGGAGCAACAGCAAAGAGTGAATTTGTTATTGCTGGCGATACGGTAATCGATAAAATTAATGTAACAGAAGCTGAAAAAGACGTTGAAAAAGACGCTGAAAAAGACGTTGAGGAACAGCAAAACACAAAAGAGGAAGTAGAAAATACGACAAATAATCAAGAGGAAAATGTAGCAGAGTATTATATTGTTAAAAAAGGGGATTGTCTCTGGAATATAGCCAAAGGTCAGTTTGGAAAAGGATCTGAGTGGAATAAAATTTATGAATGGAATAAAGATAGCATTAAAAATCCAGATATGATTTATATAGGACAAAAGTTAGTGATTAAAAAGTAAGGATTATAAAAATAGTAATTAATAAGGAAGTAAATAAAACTAATTTAAACCATTATTAAAAGCTATATCAAATAGCAAGTTACTAAAAAAGTTAGGAATTATAGAATTTAAATTATATTATAGTATCTCTTTATGGAGCTGATATGAACACAAAAAATATGTGTTTTCGTTGGCTCCATTGTTTATGTACTTTTTAGAAAATCTTCATGCAATGCTTTTATTTAATATTACCAATATAAATATGAATCATTGTTCATTTAAATGAGTGCTAGGTTTATACATTTGAATGAAAATCACAATGAAATTTGTAATTAGCTTAGATTCTAATTAAGATTCTGTTAAATATCTTCAAAATTGGAAAAGATTATGATATAATTTGCCTGGTAATGGGAAATATGAGGTTTTTATAAAGAAGTTTAATATTATAGTATAAGGCATGGAACAAAACACAATGTTATCATGCGGGAAGGGGAACATATGTCTTTGAATGTTAAGCATTTAACGAAAAAATACGGCGATAAAGTTGTAGTAAACGACTTGAGTTTTGAAATCGATCAGCCCGGGGTATATGCATTACTTGGTACAAATGGAGCAGGTAAAACAACTACCTTACGAATTATTCTTGGAATGTTAGCCCATGATGAGGGTGAGGTGCTGTGGAAGGGAAAACCTTTGGATGCTGTTCGAACAAATGTTGGATATCTAGCAGAGGAAAGAGGTTTATATCCAAAATATTCATTACTTGATCAATTGCTTTATTTTGCAAAATTAAAAAATGTACCGAAGAAAGTAGCGCTGGAAAAAATAAAGTACTGGTCAGAACGATTGCAAGTAACAGAATATGTATTCCCACCTAAAGTAAAAGGAAAGAAGTCATCCAAAGCGAATCGCGCAGACCAATTATCCAAAGGAAATCAGCAAAAAGTACAGTTGATGGCTGCATTATTATCCGATCCTGAACTACTCATTTTAGACGAGCCATTAAGTGGACTGGATCCGGTAAATACTGACCTATTTAAAAATATTATTCGTGAGGAAATTGATAAAGGAAAGTACCTCATTATGTCGAGTCATCAAATGCCAACAATCGAAGAATTTTGTTCAGATATTACTATATTAAATCGCGGAAATGCAGTACTTCAAGGTAACTTAAATGAAATAAAAAAAGGGTATGGACGTGTTAACTTATTTGTAAAAAGTGATAACGACATCTCTTCCTATATCAAGTCGTTTGGACTTAACATAGTAAATAAAACTCCAAGTGAATATCATTTAAAAGTGAATGGAGAAAATCAGGCAATGGAATTCCTATCTAAATTAATAGAAGATAAAGTTCCGATTGTTAAATTTGAACTTAGGGAGCCATCATTGCATGAAATATTCATTGAGAAGGTGGGGAATGTTCATGAAGAAAAGTAATATCACAGGTTGGAGGGATGTTTTCTCCTTTACTTTGATACAAACATTGAAGAGCAAAGCGTATATCATATCGTTTGTAATTTTCATATTAATAGCCATAGTATCGATGCCGTTACTAGCTATCATTACATCAAAAGGCGATGGTAATGAAGAGGGAATGAATCCAATTACAAAAGTATATGTTTATAATAATACAGATGTTACGATTGAAAATTTTTCAATGATACAGTCAGATGAGACATTACGTCATATATCGTTTTTAACTTCCGATGTTCCTTATGAAAAAGTTCTTGAGGCGATTGAGAATGATGAGGATACTGCAGTTGCCCTAAAAATTACAGAGAATGAAGGGATGTATTCATTGAACTTTGTAAAAGCAAAGAACGGTCCAATAAAGGAAGAAAATGTTTCAGTACTTGCAAATGCAGTACAAAAATTATTTGAAGAAACTAGAATGCATTCATTAGGAATAGCAAGTGAGCAGTTAACCGTAATTCAGTCGAAGCTTGAATCGAAAGTAAGTATGGTGGATACAGCTGGAACAGAAGTTGTGAAAGAGGATACATCAATCACTAATATGGAATACTTCTTCGTCTATGGTTTATTATTTATAATTATGATGGTAAATACCTTGGCAAGTTCACAAATTGCAACATCAATAGTATCAGATAAATCAACGAAAGTAATCGAGTACTTACTAACCTCAGTCAAGCCACTTGCGATTATGGTTGGTAAGGTTTTGGCGATGTTATCCGCGGTATTGATACAGGTCTTATCAACGATTGTACTGTTCTTTGTGTCCAATCAAATCTCAACTGTGTTTTTTGGTGGAGATAATATGTTAGCAAACTATATATCTGGCGATATATTAAAAAATGTGACTATTTTAAATGTGATTTTTTGTATTATTTTATTTGCACTAGGCATGATATTCTATGCAACATTAGCAGGTTTGGCTGGATCTACGGTTAGTAGAATAGAAGAGGCAAGTGAAAGTCTTACAATTTTTACGTTTGTTACTTTAATTGGCGTTTATATTGGTATGGGTGCAGCAGGTACGTTAATGGGCAGTGGTATGAATGCGTATGTTTATTTTTCGTTGTTATTTCCATTATCTTCTCCTTTTATCCTACCAGGTGCAATTTTAGTTGGAAAGGCAAATTTTCTTATTATTGCGATAGCAATCGTTTTACAGGTTATATTTATATCATTATTGTTCCGCTTTGTAGCAAGAGTTTATGAGACTCTGATCTTGCATAATGGGAATAAAATAGGATTAAAACAATTATTTAAGATATCAAAGACGGTATAGAAAGGAGAGCTTTACATGAATAAGAAATATTTTAAAGGTTGGATGGATGTGTATGGCTTTACTTTTCGTCATGCAACGAATGGAGCGGGTTTTAAACTTGTTACGTTTGGAGTTGCAATTTTGATTATCGTAGCATTCATTGTTGGAAATATATTTAATGCAAAGCCAGAAGATGCTGTAAAAAAATCGCCGATTGAAACGGTTTACGTACTGGACGAAAGTGGATTGCCTAGTACAGATTATCATGGGATTTTATTGCAATATAACAATGAGAGTTTTTTGGAGATAGATTTTATCTATACTAATAATAAGACGAGAGAAGAAGTCATAAAGGATGCAAAAGCGAATTCGGATAAGACAGTTGCAGTAATAATTAAAGCAGATGGAGCGAATTATAAGATCGAGGCACTTATTCCAGAGGACTCTTCCATATCTCCTAAGAATGCTGAAAAACTATTAGCAGCTATGATCACTTGTTTTGATTCAAATAAGTTAATGCAAGCTGGGTTAACAAATGAGCAGTTAATGAAGGTATCGATGCCGGTTGTTACTTCGATTGGTAATATTGGAGAAGATACAAATGCTGCAACATACCTAGTTAAGATATTAGCTCCGATGATTTTTGGTTTTATTATGTATTTTATGTTGCTTACTCATGGGCAAACCATTAGTAAAGAAGTTTCCACGGAAAAGACATCAAAACTTATGGAAACTTTATTAACATCAGTGCATCCGTATGCTTTAATTACAGGTAAAGTACTTGCTATTTCAAGTATGGCGATATTGCAATTCTTAACATGGATCGCTGCTATATTTGCTGGATTATACGGTGGAAATGCAGTAGCTCGTGCTATGTATCCAGGATATCAAAATTCAGTGATACAGATTATAGACTTTTTGAAAGAAAACGTTGGAGAAACAGCATTCTCTTTACCAGCAATTATATTAGCGATAATAATATTTTGCATTGGATTTTTATTTTATTGTGTACTTGCAGGTCTTGCAGGGTGCATGGTTACAAAACCCGAGGATGTTGCTTCCACACAAGGAATATTCGTATTTCCTATTTTAATTAGTTGGATGGTTTGTTACTTTGCACCTATAATGGGGCAAGAAGGAATCTTAAACGTAGCAAGATATGTACCTTTTACGATTCCATTTTGCGTACCAGTGGAGTTAATTACAGGAAATGTAACATTACTGCAAGGTGTGATTTCCTGTGTGATAGTAGCTGCATTTTCTTTAATTGTAATAATTTATTCAGCTAAGATTTATAAAGGTCTTGTATTATATACTGGACAAAAAATAAGTTTAAAGACTTTGGGAAAAGTTATAAAAGGTTAATAGAGGTTGTTTGAAAAAATAAGGGTGCGATCGTAGTTTCGTAGCACCCTTATTTTTTTGTCACACAGTATTTTTTCACCGTGAGAGTATTATATTAAAACGATTCTAAGGTTGAGGAATGAAGTCTGAAAGTCGTAACATATTAATCGTATATTCAAAAATCGTAACCTCGTAACCTATTAATCTTTATCTTAAAATCTGAACGTCGTAACCTATTAATCTTATATCTTAAAATCTGAACGATAAATCCTCTAAGGTGATATATCCCAAGTTCAAAATTTATATACTTTAAAGAATGAAATCGATTTGCAAAAAATATAAATGCTAAGGACCTTCAATGTTGACAATATCTAGGAAGTACCTTAATATAAGGGAAAGTAGCAAAATATCACTGTTATATCAGTTGAAAAAAAGAAAATGAGGAATAGTCATGTATACGAAGCAAGATTTAAAAAACGCGATGAGAGAAATGGGTATAGAGCCTACGGATACCGTATTTATTCATTCATCGATGAAATCCATTGGTGAAGTTTTAGGTGGAGCGGATACCGTACTTGATGCATTGATGGAGTATTTATCGGAGGGCCTATTAATTCTACCTACACATACTTGGGCGAGTATGAGTGAATCACATAATGTGTATGATCCGAATAAGGAACCTTCTTGTGTTGGAATATTAACCAATTTATTTATGAAACGAGAAGGTGTAGTTCGTTCGTTACATCCTACTCATAGTGTAGCTGCCTATGGTAAGGATAGTAAAGAATACATAAAAGGAGAAGAAGAAGTAACGACTCCTTGTGCGGTTGGTGGATGCTATGATCGTTTGAGAGAAAGAAATGCGAAAATTCTTCTATTGGGAGTAAATCATATACGTAATACTTTTATTCATGGTGTAGAAGAAGTTTTACAGGTTCCAGAACGTTTTACTGAAAAACCAGTACTATTTAAAATTGTTATGCCAGATGGAAGCTTAAAAGAGAACCATGTGTATCGTCATTACAATAAAACTACAGCTCATATTTCAGAAGCATATTCTAAGTTAGAGCAAGCATTTTATGACAATCATGCAGCGAAAGAAGTCACTTTTGGCGATGCTACCTGTATTTTATGTGATGCAAATGGAATTTTTGAAGTTACGAAAAAAGTGTTATCCCATCAGATTAATTGTTTAATGGAATTAGATGAGATACCAAAGGAATGGTGGACGGAATAAAGCTAAGACCGGAAACACTGAGAATGACGAACGGGATAAAGGCTTAGTTTGGAAACCCAAGGAATGGCTGACGGATTAAAGGTCTAGAATAGAAGCCGAAAGAATGACGCACGGAACAAAGGTTGGAAATAGAAACTAAAAGATGGATGCATAAATCTTAAGAAAAGATAATTATAAACTTAAAAAAATATATATGAAGAAAAATACTCCCGATATTATGAATCAGTTTCATAAACAATAAAATGGGGGTATTTTTTTATGGGAAAACGAAGTAGACTTTTAATTATAATTTTATTACTATTCCTTTTTACAACCGCATGTAACAAGAATAAAGTTAAGGATACACTAGTGGATGATTCTTCCATAAATTCATCGATAACTGATGAAGCAGGTAAATCAACATCAGATAGTTCAACTACACCAATGGTACCAACGGAGAAAATTACGCCTTCAATTACGAATCCAATGTCTGAAATACCAACACCGGAGTTAGGTAAGGAAACTAAAAAACAATTAACTTTTCAGATAGAACCAATTACTTCTTCAAGGAATATGCAAGTCCCCTTTATGTCAGAAGTAGAGTTTCCAACAATGGATGGTTCTACCGCCAATATCCCGCTTGGTGAGGAGGTATATTCCTTTTTAACGGGTGCAACAAAAGAAGAAGCAAAATTGAATCTAAAATTTAATAAAACTCAAGATTCATATCGGAAATTAGTAAGTAAGGAAGCGGATATCTTGCTAGTATATGAACCGTCGCAGATTATTTTACAAGAGTTGCAGGAAGCCCAGGAGGAGTTACTATTTAAGCCCCTTGGTAGAGATGCCCTTGTTTTTCTTGCGAATGAAAGTAATCCAGTGAAAACGCTAACGAGAGAACAAATTGTGGACATTTACACAGGTGTTACAACGAATTGGTCAAAAGTAGGCGGAAATAATACAGAGATTCTACCATTTCAAAGACCTGAAGATTCCGGAAGTCAGACGTTAATGGAAAAGTTAGCGGTAAGCGCAGATAAAATAATGAAAGGTCCTACTGTTATAAAGCCAACGTTTATGGGAGATTTGATAGACGAACTTGCAGCATATAATAATGAAAGTAATGCCCTTGGTTATTCAGTATATTTTTATGCAAAAAATATGTATTCAAAACCAGGACTTAAATTCCTTGCAATTGATGGTGTCATCCCGACAAATGAATCTATACAAAAGGAAGAATATCCTTATATAAATAATTTCTATGTTGTAATCCGTAAGGATGAACCGGAAGGGTCAAAAGCTAGACTCATTTACGACTGGTTAACAACAAAGGACGGTCAAGAATTAGTTGCAAAAGCGGGATATGTCCCAGTTGTTGCGGTTAGCAATGCAGAAGATATTGTTGAAAGGGAGAGTAGTGTTTTAAAGAAAGCACCTCTTAATATAAAAAAGGATGAATACATTATCATACATGATACTAATAGCGAAGAGCTTATCGTGGGTGATGTATTACTAAACCGTGAGCTAGAGACAGTACTTAGTTTTCCAGGGAAAGAAATTATAAGCAATGGAAATTTATTATGTTCATTGTCAGATATATTAATTCTTAAAAGTGTAATAACAGATGAAAGAAATTATGGTGACGGACTTACAGTAAATAAAACTTATGGGTATGAGCTGTATGATCTAAAAACCCAATCGTATATTACGAAACAACCATATAGAGAATTAAAAAAGACGGAGTACGGATTGTATGTTTGTATAACTGAACTATCAGGAGAAGTACATTTGACTGATATTTATAATTCCAAGGGGGATTTAGTATTTACGAAAAGTTATAAAAGAGGTTTAACTAATCCTTCAATCGCTGTAGTAAAAAATCGTGTGATCCTTATTGAAAATTATCAAATGTTTGTCTTCCGTGAAGATGGTACTAAAATTGCAAGTTATGAGTTTAAATACAAAGGTTATCTTTGGAATGATTGGTGGTCAGGCGATGGAACGACAACAGACTATGCATATTTTATGACAGACAATGATAAGATTTTAATTATTAATTCCGATGGCAATGTAGTATCAGACGAACCATTTTTAACTAAGGCTACCTTCATTTTTAATAAACCGAAAACATGGATTACTGCGGTGGGGCAAAAGGATGGTATGCTTATTGTCGCAGGGCATTTTAATGGGCATTATATTATTGCAAGAGAAGATGGAAAAATTTTATTTGATGAAGAGGTAGAAAAGGATGTGTATTTTAGTAATATACATGCTGGAGGTATTCGCTTATATAATAGAAACGAAGGCATAAGTTATTACTTAACAATTGATGGTGAAATGATTGGAACTGATGAGAATCAGCAAATACTTAGCATGAATGATAGTATTGTTAAATTATATGAAGATGGATTTACCGTTTACAATTTAAGCGTTAACGAAAATTATCGCATAAATTGTAAAAACTATACTACGGAGTATTTTGTTCAGACAGAATATATAACTTTGCCCGAGTTCTTTGAATATAAAACAATTAATAGCAATGGAGAGGAAGAAATACTAAGTTCTTATAAAGATGTTAAATCATTTCAGGGGTATCTAGGTGGAGACTATTTAGGAGAGAACTATTATAATGTAAGGAATGAAGGTAGAAAATTTATAATGGATAAGAAAGGGAAAGAATACTATCATGCATTAGAAAATGAAACCATACTTGGAATTATTGAAGGAAAAGAATTATATGTATATATTCGAAACGGAAATTACGTAGGTATAAAAGATTTGAAAGGGAATTATGTATATCGCCAATATTCCTCAGATTTATCCGATGATTAATGAATCGTTATTACATAATTTATTACATTTTTGGAAACACATAAGAATAAATAGGATGTAATAAAGGAGTAGAATCAAGTATGGAAAACAATATGGACTTAGAATATCCGATGTTTTGCTACCAATGTGAACAAACAGCAGGTGGCAAAGGTTGTACGAAAATGGGCGTATGTGGAAAAACACCAGAGATAGCAGCTCTTCAAGATTTGCTTATTTATCAGATCAAAGGAATTAGCTGCTATGCAATTGAGCTATTAAACAAAAAAGAGAATATAGACAAAGACATTGTTAGTTTTATTGAGAACAGTTTATTTACAACACTAACTAATGTTAATTTTGATGCCGACGTTCATGTAAAATTATTAAAACAGTCCCAAAAGATAAAGGAAAAACTTCGTAGTAAGGTAGGAAATATTAAGAATAGTACGGATCATGCAAAATATAACCTAAGTGATACCAAAGCACAGATGTTAAAAGATGCAAAAGTTGCGGGCATAATGTATGATCAAACATTAGACGCTGATATTCGGTCTCTAAGACAAACAATATTGTATGGATTAAAGGGAATTAGCGCATATGGCCATCAAGCAAGAGCTCTTGGATATTACAGCGATGAAGTTGATAATTTTTATGTAAGAGCGCTAGAAGCTACAACGGATGATTCGCTAACGGTGGAAGATTTAATTCAGTGGACGATGAGAACAGGTGAAATGAGTGTTGCCGTTATGCAAAAATTAGATGAGGCCAACACAAAAACCTATGACAATCCATCACCTCAATCGGTAAACGTTCATGTAAAAAAGGGGCCATTTATTATTGTTTCAGGGCATGATTTAAAAGATTTACAAATGTTATTAGAGCAAACAGAAGGAAAAGGTATTAATATTTACACCCATGGAGAAATGCTACCAAGCCATGGCTATCCAGAACTTAAAAAATATAGCCATCTCGTTGGTAATTTTGGCGGTGCATGGCAAGATCAACAAAAAGAATTTGATAATATTCCAGGCTGTATATTAATGACTACCAACTGTTTAATGCGTCCTCGAGAAACATACAAGGACCGTATCTTTACGACGAATGTAGTAGGTTGGGATGGAGTTACCTTTATTGGAGCCGATGAGAATGGATACAAAGATTTTAGTGAAATAATCAATAAGGCATTAGAACTTGGTGGTTTTGAAGAGGATCAGGAAGAACAGGAAATACTTGTAGGATTTGGTCACAATGCAACGTTAAGCCATGCAGAAGCAATAGTAAATGCAGTAAAAGAAGGAAAAATAAGACGTTTCTTCTTGATTGGTGGTTGCGATGGGGCAAGGCCTGGAAGAAATTATTATACTGATTTTGCTACACAAGTCCCACAGGATTGCATTATTTTAACCTTAGCATGCGGTAAGTATCGATTTAATAAGTTACAATTTGGTGAAGTTGCAGGTTTGCCTAGATTATTAGACATCGGCCAATGTAATGATGCGTATTCTGCAGTGCGTATTGCTACAGCTCTTGCGGACGCTTTTGATACGGATGTAAATGGATTGCCGTTATCTATCATTTTATCTTGGTATGAGCAAAAAGCAGTCGCGGACTTGCTCGCATTATTATCCCTTGGAATCAAAGGGATGTATCTTGGACCAAGTTTACCAGCATTTTTAAGTCCTAATGTATTGCAGTACCTTGTAGATACATTTCAGATTAAACCAATTAGTACACCTGAGGAAGATTTAAAGACTTGTTTACATCAAGCGGTGTAACTAATTATTATCGATTTCATTGATATTTTTATATAGCAAATTAATAAAGAGAATTTGTTCATTTATTAATGTAGAACCTTAAAATGAAACAAAAGGATTTGAAAAGTCAGAATTTTAGTGCTATTATGATAACTGCAAGGGGGTGTCAAATGATCTTTGTAGATATCAAACAGGATAGTACATTTATTTATTCGAAAGAAATTGAGTTATTGTTTGCAGTAGTAGGTATTTTTGGAGAAGTTAAAAATAAAGAGATTTATGAAGAAGTTTATGATAAGGATTTCATTCATGATATAAAAAGAAAGTACCGATATTTATATAGTTTACACCAAGGGAATCCCTACTTTGCTATTGGTGTTTTAGAGTTGCTAACGTTTTGTAATTTAAAGGATTTTACGTTAAAGGGTTTTGAAGATTATCTGTTAAAGGTAGAGAAAGAATTTTTCTTATATCATTTCTTAGGGCAAGAAGGGGATATAGATGAAATTAAAAAGGCTGTAACCTCACAAAGTGAAATCGTGGATTTGTATAATAAATTAAACTATATAAAAGAGAGTTTTCCATATCTTGTGTTTGAAGGCCTTTTTTTAGAAACAGAGCGGATCATAAGAGATATTTTTGCATGTGCCAATGAACTAAGGACAGAGCAATTTGATGAGCGAATGGATGCCTATTATGAGCTTATTTTACTTGAAGAAGGAAATACGAGAGAAGGATTAAGTGAGCTTGCATCACTGCAATATTCGGAACGTATTATGGGAAAAACTTTTGGTCGACGTGGTCCATATCGACATTTTTACTTTATGCCATCTGTGTTTATACCATATAAATGTGTCAGGTACATGTACACAGATCAATTTTTAATCTATCGATTAAAAGAAGATAGACTAGAATCGAAGGATGTTGTAAAGATACTAAAAGTAATTGCAGATGAATCAAGGTTCTCGATTCTTGAGATTTTATCAAAAAATGGTCCAATGATTGGAAAAGAAATAGCAGCAAAGCTTTCCATCGCAACATCTACCTTATCTCATCATATGGATCAGTTAAGAAGTATCGGAATCATTCATGAGGAAAGAGTTAAAAATTCAAAATATTATAGTGTGAATAAAAAGATGCGAGCAGAGTTGATCGATAGATTTTCTCAAGCGCTTGGCAAAGAAGAATAAAAAGACTGTTACAAATTAGTTCTTATTTATCTGACTTAGTTATGGATAAAAGACTGATTTATAACAGTCTTTTTTTATTTATAGAAAATAAAAGCATAAATGCTTTGTTCTATAAAAAACGCAACGCTAAGGGTGCCATGATGCGTTAAGGTAGGGAGTCAATTTCGTGACAGCGCGTTAGCTTGATAATATTCGAAAAACATTATTTATACAAAATTCGAATTGACAAAATAAAAAAACATGTTATTCTATTATCATCTAATTAGATGTACATAGAATATATAAGAATAGGATGGTGAGCAGATGGAATCCGTAATACAAGTAAATAATGTTACACGAGAATATCGCTTAAGTAAGGGATGGATAAAACGAAAAAAGGAAATTGTGAAAGCAGTGGATGGTTTAAGTTTTGATGTTAGACGTGGTGAAGTCTTTGGATTGCTTGGACAAAATGGGGCAGGAAAAACTACAACGATCAAAATGTTGATTACACTTTTAGCACCAACGAAGGGGGAGTGTAAAGTGCTAGGGTATGATACCTTTGGTGAAGAAAATAAAATCAGAAATCGAATTAATTTTATTTTCGGTGGTGAAATGGGAGTATATCGAAGGCTTTCAGCAAGGGATAATTTAAGATACTTTGCGAATATTTATTTAATATCACATAGGGAAAGGGAAGAATACATAGAAAATATTCTTGAACTTGTAGGCTTAACAGAGAAAGCAGATTTCTTAGTAGAAACGTATTCGAAAGGAATGATACAACGCTTACAAATTGCAAGAGGTTTAATTAATAATCCAGAAATTATATTTATGGATGAACCTACGGTTGGCCTTGATCCAGTAGGCGCAAGAATGTTAAGAGATATTATCAAAAAATTGAAAGAACAAGGGAAAACGATATTATTAACGACACACTATATGTATGAGGCGGATGAACTTTGCGACCGTATTGCAATTATAAACAAAGGGAAATTAATTGCGTTAGATACCCCAAAGAATTTGAAAACGAATTATAGGATGGAGCATCCAGAAACAGAGCGTTTAGAAAAAGAAGTTACCCTTGAAGATGTTTATATAGCACTGGTAGGGGGGAATTCCTGTGAAAAATAATAATCAATTTTCGCACGCAAGTTTTGGGGTTAAAATGAAATCAAAAGTAATACTTACTACGATGATTTTACAGATGAAAAATTCATTTCAAAGATCTATGTTTCGCTTTTGCCTGATTGCAAATCCGATTGCCAATACAATTTTAATTTATTATATGTTTCAAAATTCCGGAAAAGAGAATTTTATAAGTTATGTAATTATGGGTGCAGGATTAATGGGGCTTTGGAGTTGCATTTGCTTTTCTTCTGCTGGGGATATTAATCGTGAGAGGTGGAGTGGAACCTTATCTATTATATATACAGCACCAGCGGATTTTCGACTGATTATATGGGGAAAGATATTAGGAAACACAGTACTAGCGCTTTTTACACTGTTCATTTCCTTTATCACTGCGAAAGTTTTATTTCATGCGGATTTATCTCTTGGGCACCTTGGGTATTTTATCATTTCAATGAGTGCAGCTATTGTATGCTTTATGACAATATCCATTGTGATCGCTTATATTTTAACACTTTCAAGAAAAACAACATTGTATATGAACTGTATTGAGATTCCAGTTACCTTGCTCAGCGGTTTTGTATTTCCAATTGATTTACTTCCTAAGTGGATGTTACCAATTAGCAATTGTTTATCTCCAACTTGGGCGGTGAAACTGATTCGGATGAGTATTGAGGGGAATATTAATCGATATGAGTATTGGAGGACATTTCTAGTACTAGTGATTATCAATATAATTTACTTATTTGGAATATCAATTCTTTATAAAGTGATTGATCATCAGGTAAGAATACGTGCAACTTTGGAGGTGAGCTAAATGATACATAGATTTTTTGAGCAATCTTGGCTTTATTACAAAGGACAAAATTCACAATTTCGTTTTGAAGAATTTTTGTTATTAAAATTTCAGTTCCAATACTTACATTAATTATGTATTGCTTGATGGCATCCTTTGGATTCCAGACAAATCAACTTACTTATTGGGTAGTAGGAAATGCATTTCTTTTATGCACTTCGACTTGTGTATTTACCATCGGGGTTTCATTTAATGGGGAACGGTATTACGGAAGACTACGTTCTTTAATTGTATCTCCTAGCAGCAAACTGATAACAGTTTTACAAAAAGGATTTTTTCCCGGGATAGAATCATTCTTTAGTGTATTTATTGGTTTTATCATTGGAGGGGCAATCTTTCATGTGAGCTTTCATGAGGTAAACATGGTGTTATTGATGATTATCATTATTGTTGCAATGTTTTCGGCAAGCGGTTTTGGTATGATTTTAAGTATGCTTGGTATGGTATCAAGTGAAATGCATTTATTGCTTAATTGTGCTTCCTATGTACTAGCTATTTTATCGGGTGCAAATTTTCCAGTTGTTATGTTACCAAGTGTAATACAACGACTTACAGACATAATCCCATTAACAAGGAGCATAAAAGCGGTTAATTTATTGTTTGAAGGAGGAGATTTATCTAAGATAACTAACTTAGTGATTGGTGAAATTATTCTTGGATTTTTATTTTATATGATAAGTGTAGTGCTACTAAAAATTTCTGAGAAAATAGCGATTAAAAAAGGTACAATAGATATTTTTTAGATGCTCCACTATGAAAGCATTGTTCATGCCATGAATACCCTTGGTGCTCACTGTTTGTATGAAGTGGGATGGAAGAATCATTGAAATATATTCCAAGTAATGCTATAATATGGCAATGTGCAAATGATAAACTATAGAATGTATAACTTCTCCGGGAACCTATTATATATCCTTAAGTCCTAGCAACCAAAGTCTAAGTAAAGATGCAGCATATATGGTATCATTTATGTCATACTCGGCGCTTGAAGGTATGTATGAATAAAGAATAGAAAAAGTCTTTGAAGTAAGTATAGTCTTTACATTCCATTTGAATTCGAAAGGAGTTTTCTTTTGTATGAAGGAAAGGTTAGCAGAAATTATAAATGGGGAAATAAAAAAAGGAAACATCGCAGGAGCTAACATTAGCATAATCAAAGAAGATAAAGAAATATATTATAATGAATTTGGTTATGCAGACATGGAAAAAAATATACCGATGAAAAGAGATACGATCATCAGGCTATATTCCATGACGAAGCCTGTTACTGCAGCAGGAGCTATGTTATTATTTGAACGCGGAATTATTGATTTGTACGATCCTGTATCAAAATATTTACCATCCTTTGAAACGCAGATGGTAAGTAAAAATAATATGCTCGTACCGGCTGAAAGAAAAGTGACAATACGAGATCTTCTTAATATGACATCTGGGATTGTATACCCAGGAGTAGAAGGCGTAGCTGAAAGACATATGGGGGCGGTTTTTGACACTTACATAGAAAATGCAAAGAACGGTAACTATGGTTCAACCTATGATTTTTGCAATCAAATGGGTTCTTGCCCATTAGCGTTTCAGCCAGGGGAACAATGGCGTTATGGAGCATCTGCAGATGTGCTTGGAGCGGTGATAGAAGTAGCTTCAGGGAAAAGTTTTGGCGAATTTTTAAAAGAGGAATTCTTCGTACCACTTGGTATGCTTGATACGGATTTTTATGTTCCAGAAGATAAACTACATCGATTTGCACAGAATTATATCTTTGATGAAACACGAAATAAATTGATTCCTTACGAGGGTGATAATTTATCATTGATGGATTTTACAAAGAAACCGGGATTTGAATCTGGCGGTGCAGGATTAGTTTCTACGATGAATGATTATTCAAAATTTGCACTTATGTTGTTAAATGAGGGTAGCTATAAAGGAAAGCGGATTTTAGGTAAGAAAACAGTTCGTTTTATGAAAACACCACAATTGACAAATGAGCAGCAAATCACTTATAACTGGGATTCTGTTAGAGGTTATAGCTATGGAAATCTTATGAGAATTTTAACAGATCAAACAAAAGCAGCTACCAACGCTAGCCTTGGTGAGTATGGTTGGGATGGATGGACTGGAAATTATTTCACAATAGATCCAGAAGAAAAAATAATTTTTATGTACTTTATTCAAAGATGCAACTCGGGTACAACAGAAGTTACAAGGAAATTACGAGCAATTACAAATGGACTGATACATTAAAAAAATATAATTATACAATAAAAAGATTTGTGCGAATTGTGTTACTATATAGTATACAATTTGCACAAATCTTTTTATTGTATAAATAATTCTTATTTACTAAAAAAGAGAAATAATTTCAACATTTAGTCGTAATAAAAATGAAAAATTGGCATGAAAATGCTTAATATTAGTATGTTTAAAAATATTCTGAAAAATAATAACTATTCGACATATACTTTATCTATTTCAAAAAGTTGTACTAATTTTTAAAAAATAGATTTTATTTTATTTTTAAATATGATATAATTTTTGAGTATGTAAAAATGTATTACAAGGTAAGGTCTAAGCTTAAGGTTAAGCGAAGTAACTTGCCAGTTGTCCGTAGTTTGAATAATTGGAGAGGAAGTGACGTATTATTGAATGCATTATTTGAGAAATTGAAAGAGGCCTTATTCTCAGTATTACCAATTACATTAATTGTAGTATTGTTGAATTTTACTTTTGTGCCTCTTGACCCAGTAACACTTGGAAGATTCCTTTTGGGAGCTTTGTTTATCGTCATTGGATTGTCGGTGTTGTTAGTCGGTGTTGACATTGGTATAACACCAATCGGTTCTTTGATGGGTTCTGCAATGGTAAAAAGTAAGAGGATTTCTATTATAGCAATTGCAGGCTTATTATTAGGATTTTTTGTTTCAATAGCAGAGCCTGATTTACATATACTTGCTGGTCAAGTAGAATTTGTAACCTCAGGTGTAATCTCAAAGTCTATTATTCTTATTGTTGTATCCCTTGGTATTGCAATTATGTTAGCAATAGGGCTTATACGTATTGTATATAACATACCTTTATACAAGATTCTACTAGCAATCTATGCAGTGATTCTTGGTTTATCCTTTTTTGTGTCCCCAGAATTTTTAGCTATTTCTTTTGACGCTTCTGGTGCAACAACAGGTGCATTAACAGTTCCGTTTATTCTTGCTCTTGCTATGGGTGTTTCTACGTTAAAGAAAGACAGTAAAGCATCTGAAAAGGATAGTTTCGGTTTGGTTGCGATTGCTTCGTCTGGAGCAATATTATCGGTTATGATTATGAGTATTTGGTCAAAAACAGATAAGATTACAGCAAGTTTAGAAAGTGACGTGATCGAAAACACATCATTTTTCCACCCATTTACTGAAGTGGCACCTCAACTAGCCAAGGAAGTTTTTATTGCCTTAATTCCAATTGTATTAGTATTTTTTGTTTTTCAGTTCGTTTCATTTAAGTTAACAAAAAGAGCGTTACATAGAGTTCTAAAAGGTATTATTTACACATTTTTAGGATTGGTAATTTTCTTAATCGGTGTAAATGCTGGATTTATGGATGTAGGAACTATTGTTGGATATCAGCTTGCTTTATATGATAATAAGCTTATAATAATTGTTACGGCGTTTATTTTAGGATTAGTAACTATTTTAGCTGAGCCAGCGGTTTATGTATTAACCAGACAGATTGAAGAAGTTACCAGTGGATATGTTAGAAGAAAAATAGTATTATTTTCCTTATGCATCGGTGTTGGTGTTGCGGTTGCACTTTCAGTCATACGAATTCTAGTACCTGGGATACAGTTATGGCATTATTTATTGCCTGGATATGTTCTTGCTTGTCTTATGACATTAATAACTCCTAAGTTATTCGTAGGTATTGCCTTTGACTCCGGTGGTGTAGCATCTGGACCAATGACAGCAACCTTTATTTTAGCGTTTGCACAAGGTGCAGCAGATTCTATTGAGGGCGCAGATGTTTTAATTGATGGATTTGGAATCATTGCTATGGTAGCATTAACTCCGTTGATTGCATTACAAATTCTAGGATTAATATTCCGAATGAATTCAAAAAAGAAAGGAATTGTTGCAGATGAATGACACAATTGTTAATATAAATTATGACCTTCTCTGTATCATTGTAAATGATGGAGCTGCAGGGCGAGTAATGAAAATCGCGAAGCAAAATGAAATTACTGGTGGCACGATTCTACTGGGGAGAGGGACCATTAAAAATAAATTACTAGAATTTTTAGAGATATCAGATGTAAGAAAAGAAATTGTTATAATTGTTGGCGAACGAGACGTGATTCGTAACGCTGCTAAGATAATTAGTAAGGAACTTGAATTTCATAAACCACGCCATGGTATAGCATTTGTAATTCCAGTTGCAAGCTTATTAGGTGCTAGAGGTTGTACTTACAACAAGATCTTAGAAAGTGAAGGTGTTGAAAAAACAATGTATAATTCTATATTTACGGTAGTAGAAAAAGGAAAAGCAGAAGAAGTGATAGAGGCGGCTCAAAAAGCTGGTTCAAAAGGTGGAACGATTATCAATGCAAGAGGATCAGGGATACACGAAACTCAGAAATTGTTCAATATGGATATAGAACCAGAAAAAGAAGTTGTATTAATTTTATCGGAAAGCAAAACAACGGATTCCATCGTGAATTCTATAAGAGAGTGCCTAAAGATTGAAGAACCTGGAAAAGGTATCTTGTTTGTATTAAATGTTGCAGAAACTCATGGATTGTATTAGAACGAATCGTACTTGAAAACGTTTTTAATGTTGTTACGTAAAGTTTGTAGTCATCAATAAGAAAAAGAACTAGAACATATTAAAATTTTAAAGAAATAAGACCTTATGCTCGCAATGAAAGCGTCATAGGGCCTTTTTTTATTTATAAAATTCCAGTGTCAAAACTACTTTTTCTGATTACATATTCAGTCGTAATATTACTCGATTTCTTGAAGAAATATCCATTAAATTTAAAAAATGTATATATTATGTAAATTAGGGATTTAAAAGGATAATTTTGTGGAAGAATATAATAGTTACTTAGCATTCGTTTCGTATTGTTATGGCTAAAAAAATGTTTATGCAATCAAAAAAATGAATACTAAAAATCGAAGCAAAATTTGGAGGAAGAAATGAAAGAAATTAGAAAAATATTTACTTTTATTCTTATGTCCTCTCTTTTATCTACCCTATTGATTGGATGTTCACGCAGTAGCGGTATGGGAAAGACGACAATTATTCGAGTAGGACATAATCAATCTCAGAATCATCCTATTCATAAAGCATTACTAGCTTTTGAAACATACATTGAAAGTGAACTTGGTGAGAAATATGACGTCCAGGTATATGAAAGCGAATTGCTTGGATCTCAAACAAACATGGTGCAGCTAACGCAGACTGGTGCAATTAATTTTTGCGTAGCGAGTAATTCCATATTAGAAACATTTGATAATGTATTTGAAATATTTAACCTACCCTACTTATTTGCAAGTACCGAGGCGTATCATGCAGTAATGGACGATACGAAACTTACAGAGCCAATTTATACTTCAACGGAGCAATCCGGTTTTGAAGTTGTTACTTGGTTTGATGCAGGAACACGAAACTTCTACACAGTTGATAGACCTATTAATAGTCCAAAAGATTTAAAAGGCTTAAAGATAAGGGTTCAACAATCGCCGACGAATGTTAGAATGATGCAATTGCTTGGAGGATCTGCCTCACCTATGGGGTTTGGAGAAGTTTATACATCTCTACAAGCAAATATTATTGATGGAGCTGAAAACAATGAAATGGCGCTAACTGACAATGGGCATGGAGAAGTGTGTAAGTTTTACTCTTATGATATGCACCAAATGGTACCAGATATGTTGATTGGTAATTATGAATTTTTGCAAGGATTAACAGAGGAAGAGAAACTGATCTTTAAAGAGGGATTCCAGCTTGCAAATCGCGTTCAAAGAGAAGAATGGTCAAAAGCTGTAGAGCAAGCCAAAGAAAAAGCAGAGAATGAAATGGGCGTTCAATTCTTATATCCAGACCAAGAACCATTTAAAGAAGCATGTCTACCATTGCATAAAGAAGTATTATCAAAGAATACTAAACTACAAGTTTATTATGATGCAATACAAGCCTACAACAAGTTATACCCAACACAAGTAGAGGCAAAGGAGGGGGATAAATAATGGACAAGTTAAGAAGAGTATTAAATGTTATTATGGAGATCCTAGGTGGTTCTAGTTTTTTAGCTATGGTAGTTTTGGTTATATGGCAAGTTTTCACAAGATACATTTTAAAACATCCGTCAACATGGTCAGAAGAACTTGTTTCGTATTTATTTGCTTGGATGGCGCTTTTTGGTGCTTCCTTAACGGTAAGCGAGAGAGGGCATATGAATATCCCAGTTGTAGTAGATAAAATGAAGCCAGGAGCGAAGAAGTTTTTTGCTCTTTTTGCTGAAGTAATTATCTTTACATTCTCAGGCTTTGTATTGGTATGGGGAGGATATGAAATAACGAAACTAGGTATGGGGCAAATGACATCAGCGCTTGGAGTACCAGTTGGAGTTTTTTATTATGCGCTGCCAATAAGTGGTGTATTAAATATGGTATTTTCAGTGATTAATATTTATGATATTTCAATGGGGAATATTTCAGTGTTACCTCCAGATGAAAATGAAGCTATACTAGAGGATTTGGATGAGTTTGATAAATTGGGAGAACAGATGAAGGGGGATCAATAATATGGCAATGCAAGCGTTATTCATTATAATAATTGTAATGGCGGTCTTAATGATACTTGGTGTACCGATTGCATTTTCAATAGGTATTGCAGCATTAGCAGCAATTCTACAAACGGTTCCATTTGATGTTTCAGTAGTTACAGGTGCTCAAAGAACTTTTGTAGGTATGTCTAGCTTTACATTAACTGCAATTCCGTTCTTTATTCTTGCCGGAAACTTGATGAATCAAGGTGGAATTGCCAAAAGACTTGTTGATTTTGTAATGTCAATCCTAGGAAAGCTTCCAGGTGCCTTATTAATAACCAATGTTGGTACGAACGCTTTGTTTGGAGCGATATCGGGATCTGCATCTGCAGCAGCAGCGGCCGTAGGTAGTATGGTTAAACCAGGTGAGGAAGAATTAGGATATGATAAAGCGATAAGTGCAGCCACCAATGCATCATCGGCTCCAAGTGGACTTTTGATTCCACCTAGTAATGCACTTATAACCTATTCTCTAGTATCTGGTGGTACATCTGTAGCAGCCTTATTTCTTGCTGGGTACTTACCAGGAATTATTTGGACATTAGCATGTATTATCGTAGGTGTGTTAATAGCAACCAGTAAGGGGTATCGAGGTACTCCTGGAAAATTTCAGTTTAGTATTTTTGTGAAAGCAACGATTGCAGCGATTCCTTCCTTAGGGTTAATTGTGATTGTTATCGGTGGAATTATAGCAGGTGTATTTACTGCAACAGAGGGTTCCGCAATTGCTGTTCTATATGCTTTAATATTAGGTGTTGTATACAGAAATATTAATTTAAAAAATTTATGGCAAATTCTTGTAGATAGTGCAAAAATGAGTGGTATGATCGTATTTTTAATCGGAGTTTCCAATATACTTAGTTGGGTAATGGCTTTTACTGGTATTCCGCAAGCAATTGCAGAAGTACTATTGGGACTTACCAATAACTTTTATGTCATTTTATTAATCATGAATATTATTTTATTGATTGCAGGAACATTCATGGATGTTACCCCAGCAATATTAATATTTACACCTTTATTTTTACCAATAGTAACACAATTTGGAATGCACCCAGTACATTTTGGATTGATTTTAGTGTATAATCTTTGTATTGGAAATATAACGCCACCGGTTGGTAATACTTTATTTGTTGGTATAAGGGTTGGTGACACAACCCTTGCTAAAGTTATGCCTTGGATGATTCGGTATTATGTAGGAATATTAATTGGACTTTTATTAGTCACTTATATACCATGGATATCTATGTATTTACCTACATCGGCAGGGTTAGTAAAATAAATAAAACATTGGAATAAATTGAAATTTAGCTAATGCAAATTTTTTAGAATAATTTGCATTAGCTATTTTACTTTATATGCAATAATAGCATAAATAAAATAAATGATCTTTGTGAATGTGAACACACGAGGATTTATATTTTTAGTAAAAATCCTTCGTTAATAAGACTTTCGTTCGTGAGTATTATTGTAAAAAGACTGTTCAATATGTTTGTTAAAAAGATATCTTTTCAAAAACATGGAAAATTATTTCTAAATATTACAAAATATGCTATATTATATCTGAGTATAAATTGTAACAAATGATTTCACTGGGGAGGAGTATATGTTTAGAGTTGCAATCTGCGATGACGAACATGCTATTTGTTCGCAAATTGAGAGTATTATTTTGAGTCTTCAAGAAGATATCTTTGATAAATTTGATATTGAGGTTTTTTATTCAGGGGAGGATTTATGCAGATTTATCTTAAACGAACACAAATTTGATGTAATTTTTTTGGACATTGAATTAAAACAAATGAATGGAGTTGAAGTAGGTAGACGCATTCGAGAGGAAATGCTAGATGAAGTAACGCAAATTATCTATATATCAGCAAAGCAAAGCTATGCTATGGATCTGTTTCAAACAAGGCCCCTTAATTTTCTTATTAAGCCAATCAACAAAGAAAAAATTCGTAAGTCTTTAAAACTAGCAATGCAATTGTCGAGTCGCTGCAATTTGTTTTTTGAATTTCATGTTGGCAAGATGTATTATAGGGTCCCGTATAAAGACATTATCTACTTTGAAAGTGATGATAAAAAAATACGAATAATCTCTACTGAAAATACATACGAGTTTTATGGGAAATTAGCTGATATAAACAAAGGAGTTCCGAGCAAAGATTTTTTATTAATACATAAATCATACCTTATAAATTATATGTATGTTTCAGAAGCAAAGTACGATAGCATTAAACTATCAAATGAGATTAGTTTACCTATTAGCCAGACTTATCGCAAAGAAGTAAGAGATTTTCTTATAAAACGCAGAAAAGGTGGGGAGTAATACGTATGTTGGACACAAGCGATTTGTTATATTTAATATCTAATTTATTTCGTATGTATGTACTTTATAGATTGGTGGGAATATTTTTTACACGAGATGAAACCAGTGGTAAATTAGAGTTTTTTTCTTATGCCTTATATTATGTTCTAAATAGTGGTATATCGTTGTATTTTGAGAACCCATTTATAAATATTATTTCAAATCTTGTATTATTTTTTATATTGACAATAATTTATGAGGGAAAATTAGTAACAAGGATCATAGCAACATTATTAATTTGCTCCACAGGAATGTTGATTGAAAGTATTATATTTAATATTTTCACGAGTTTTATTTCACCCAATGGTTTGAGGGCATTTACCAATGTATCATGTAATGTTACATTATTTATTCTTGTGTTAATCTTAGAACGAATTTACGATAATAATAGAGAGACTAAAATTAACCGAGCCCATTGGTTGGCAATATTTATGATTCCGGTTAGTAGTATTGTGATAGTAATATCAGCCTTTATTTCTAATTATAATTCAGTGTCAACAATATTGAATGTTGGGCTTTTATTAGGGATTAATGTATTGGTATTTTATTTGTACGATGTTATGATTCGTTATTATAATGACAAATATGAAAAGGGTTTGTTAAAACAGCAGAATGAAGCCTATACAAATCAATTTCATTTAATTAAAGAGTCTAGTGAAAATATTAGGATGTTAAGGCACGATATGAAAAATCATATTTATACCATGCAGTACATGCTTCAAAATGATAAAAAACAGGAGTTATTGCAGTATCTTAATCATACGTACGATTATATTGATGTTTCGACCGAATACATAAGTTCTGGAAATGCGGAAATTGATAGTATATTAAACTATAAAATTTATGAGGCAAAAAAACTTGGAGCAACCATTGATGCAACCGTAAATATTTCTGAAAATATAAAAATTGAAGCATTTGATTTAAATATAATTTTAGGAAATTTACTGGACAATGCAATTGAGGCCTTGAAAAAGAGTATTGAAAAAAACTTGCAATTAGAAGTTGTACTGGATCGATCGGTTTTATACATATCAATTGCTAATTCATATGATGGAATCGTAATTAAGAAGTATGATAAAATTTTTACAACTAAAAATGAATTTCACAATCATGGAATTGGATTGATGAGTGTAGACAATATAGTAAACAAATACAATGGAAAACTTGATATTGATTATAACGAGAAATTATTCAATGTAAATATTTTATTGTATAATGCTGGTTAATAAAAATAGTAATGAATATCGCAATTATAATATAGTATTTTCGACAACCTCCCTCAAAGATTTTTTTTTTGTGATAATATAACATCAAAGAAAAATAGGGGGAGGTTTTTTCTATGGGTATATTTCCTGAAATTTTACCTTGCATTGTAATAAAAGAAATAAAAAAGGAGACATTTGAAGTTTCTACGATGCAGGGATTAGATCAAGGACTAGGTGGAAAACGATATACTGCAGAATATTGTTTGTTGGAAGATAGGACAAAAAGGAAGACAATCGATATTGTATGTACTGTGATGGGGTATGCATGCATTCATGGAATTCGTTGTTTAGGATTTAAAGAATCGCTCCATGTATTTGGAGAGGTTCTACATGAGTTAACGCAGTATATTGTAGCAACTGATACACATATAAAAACAATTGCAGCAATGGAAGAGCAAGGTGGGGTTCAAGTATTTCAAACGTTCAAAGACGATGATTTTAACAAACAATGGGGAATAGGTGTTGATCATTGTGGAATGAAAATTCATTTAAAGCAAGAGGGGATTATAACTAGTAAAACTACAAATCAATTATATGTAGAAGAGGAGATACCAGGAACCAATGATATTGTAGGTAGGTATTTGGTTCGGATAGGGGCAAAAGAATTCGATACAATACGTCAAATTTTTATTGGAAATCATGGACAAATCACAGAGTTTTATTTTGATAAGAGTGGAAATGAAATTTTAAAACGACATTTTAAAATAAAATCCAATCCTATAGATGAAAATGAATGCAACGAAGTTGAGGATGATTTTGTGTTAGGTGAGAGTTTTTATTTAAATAATAAAGAACGAATTTGTGAGTCCTATGTATTACATGACTATGCGTTATAAAAATCATATGAGATTTTATATAATTTTTCTTTTAAAAATCAGCATATGAATATTTTCAACCTGATTTTTCCTATTTTCTTGTTTAGAATAACGAATTTCGCTATTAAAATATAGCAATTTCGACATTTTTAAAAATATATGGTTTTTTATGGTAAAATAATCATACCAAAACTTGTGAAGGGGGGTATAGCTTTGAAGACTAAGGGAAAGAATTTTATTTTTAAATTTGGTGGCGTTATTGCTAGTTTAGCATTACTTGTTACTTCAACTAACATTAGTACAACTTGCTTTTGGTTAGGACATCAACCAAAGTTACCACAAGGTGCGGACAAGCTTCGTAAGTATTAATGAAAATTGATTTATCCGGTAAGATTGCAGAATCGCTTACCAATAGTGGAGTCATCACTACGGAAGATAGAGAATTATATGAGTATGGGCTTCATCATGGACTTCTCATGATAATTAATCTTTTAACTACCGTAGTGATTGGTCTACTTTTCAAAATGGTATGGCAAAGTTTCGTCTTTATGATTGCATATATTCCTTTAAGAACTTATGCAGGAGGATACCATGCGAAAACACAGTTTCGGTGTTATCTACTTTCTATTGTAATCATGTTAGCAGCACTTTTTGGAATTAAGCAAATACCTTGGACAGGTAGTATAGGTATTGGACTTACATTATGTGCAATAGGGATTATCCTTTATTTTTCGCCAGTGGAAGATAAGAATAAACCTCTAAGTTCAATGGAAGTTAAGGTTTATGGTAAAAGAGCAAGGATTATCTTATTCATAGAAATTATTATTATGCTAATTATGATAATCTTAAAACAGCAACAAGTAGCTTATTGTATTGCAGCTGAATTTGTCGCGCTTAGTATTATGTTGATTTTGGGTGCTTTGAAGAATAAAAAAATAGAAAAGAAAATAATATGATGTAGCTACAGAAATGTGGCTACATTTTTTTTATAATTTTTTTGGAGTATAAAGAAATCGAGTGGGAGTTGACAATTTGTAAATAGATAGTAAGAAAAATATTATAAAACGAATATAATTTATCGTTTTACGATAAAATAATATTGACTTATAGAAAAAGATGAATTATAATACAGTTAAAATAATACAAATTTTAGTGCTGAAAGGAACACATTTTATGAACCAATCAAATTTATCAAAATGGTTAAAGTTAATAACAATTTTAGTCGGGATAATGGGAGTTATTGTATTTATAATTATCCTTCCTCAAATAGGAAAGGAAATTGTGATGGTAAACAAGGAATATGAAGTGTATTATTGGCCATGGCTTTTATTTATTTGGTTCATGGCAATACCTTGTTATTTCGTCTTAGTACTTTTTTGGTCTATATGTAATGAAATTGCTAGCGATCGTTCTTTTTCAATAAAGAATGCGAGACTACTTGGATGGATTAGCCGCCTTGCCATCGTGGACACCTTGATTTGTTTTATTGGTAATATTTTATTTTTCTTTTTAGGTATGTCACATCCATCCATATTTATTGGATTTTTATTTGTTATATTTGCTGGAATTGCCGTTGCTGTGGTGTCAGCAGCACTTGCTCATTTGGTTGAAAAAGCAAGTGTCATGCAGGATGAAAACGATTTAACTATTTAAGATGAGGTGATAGTGTGAAAAATATTTCAATTTTCACACGCAAGTTTGTGCTGCGCACCACAAACTTGTTATGCGCAAAAGACGTGCGTAAGAATGAGGTTTAAGATGGCAATTATAATTAACTTAGATGTAATGTTAGCAAAAAGAAAAATGAGCGTTACAGAATTATCTGAACGGGTGGGTATAACTATGGCGAATATTTCGATTCTAAAGAATGGAAAAGCCAAAGCAGTGCGTTTAGAAACATTGAATAAAATATGTGAGATTTTAGAATGTCAGCCGGGTGATATTTTAGAATATGTAAGTGATAAGAACTAATCACTTCATTCTTGTTCCATGAAGAAAGGAGTTTCTAATATGACTGATTTAGAGAATTTAAATATCAATAACGAAACAATAGATAGAAAAGGCGAGATAGAAAACAAAGTAAATAGAAACAAAGTAAATAGAAATCAAGTAAATGATAAAAAAGAAAATAAAGTTCAAGAAAATGGGGTAGAAGAAAAAAATAATTCTGCTATCAAAGAAAAAGAAAAAGAAAAAGAAAATAAAGATGAAGATTTAGATATAAATATAAACAACTCAGTGATAACAAATAATTCAGTGATGATAAACAACAAGCTAAAACCGATAAAGGATAATTATAAAATACTCTTACTTTTATCATTAGAATTTGGATTTTTATTTATGCTTTGCTTTTATGATTTCTATATAAATTTCAATGGAATTATGTATCCATTATTCGTGATTGGGTTATTTGGATTTGCGTATTTTACCCTTAAGGTAATAAACAGGACCATAAAAAAGAATACCTACTTTTATGCGATCGTAGCTCTTTTATTAGGTATTTCTTCCTTTATAACCATGAATTGGTTTATTGTTATGCTTAATACATTGGGAATAATTATTTTATTTACAATATTTTTATGCAAACAATTCTTCGATGACAGTGAGTGGGGAATTCTTTATTACTTTACAAATATTATTATTGTATGGTTAAAAGCAATACCTTGTACGCAATATATTATTAAGCATGGCCTTACTTATCTAAAACCCTTGAAAAATAAGAGAAGAAAGTGGATACCAGTATTTAAGGGGATTTTATTTGGGGGGATTTTTCTTAGTATAGTCATTCCACTCTTGGCGAGTGCAGATATGATATTCCGTGAGTTTGTAGTAAATATTTTTTCAATCTTTGAAAATCCTTTCTCAGGAGAATGGAATTATTATCTTTTTCTAGTTATTATAGCAATGCTTATGTTTTATGGTTTGTTATGCTCCTTTGTAAGTGGCGGTGTAAATCATAAAGTTAAGCTTATTAAGAAGAAGGAACCAACTTCTGCAGTTGTTATGACTGGGATAATTACGGTAACGTATTTATTATTTTGCGGTATACAAATTGTATATTTATTCGGAGGAAATTTTTTAACACTTCCAAATGGAATTACCTATGCGCAGTATGCACATCAAGGTTTTTTCCAATTGTTATTTGTTGTTATGATTAATGTTGGTATGGTGGTTTTGTGTGTAAAGAAATTCGAAGAGCATAAGGGGCTAAAAAAGTTATTATCTATAATTTCTATTTGCACATTTATAATGATTGCTTCTGCTATGTACCGAATGCTTCTTTACATTAGCGTGTACCATTTAACATTTTTAAGAGTTTTGGTCATATGGTTTTTAATTACGCTAACCATCCTTATGATTGGTGTAGTTTATTACATTTATCATGATACTTATAAAATAGATAAATTTTTCTTTCAATCCGTTCTTTTTTGCTATCTTATTTTAGCTTTTATGAGGCCTGATTATATGATTGCAAAGTATAACATAAGTCATCTGGAAACAATTAAAATGGAGGATGCGAGTTACTTACTATTTAATCTTTCATACGATGCAACTCCAGTATTAGCTAAGATTGATACCACTAAGTTTGATGTTGGAGAGAATGTGGAAGTTAGTTACGATGAGACTAACATAAGAAATTATATCGATGGATACTTTGACAATATTTGCAGTACTTACGACCATAAGTTCCGAAGTTTTAATATATCAAGATATTTTGCTTATCAAGCAGCTAAAAACTATAGGGATGGTTATTAAAAATAGTATGAATTAACAACTTTGTATTTTATCATTTAATTAGTGATTGAATAAAGAGAACCGTATTTGATTATTAAATTAGTGATTAAATAAAGAGGTTCGTATTTCATCAGTTAGTAAGAAAATGAATTAAGAATTTCCTATTGCTTCATTGAACAATATATATAAGGCTACGCTTACAAAATAAGAGAAAGTAGGAGAATACATGAACATAACAATTTTTAATGAAGGACGCGATGAGCGAAATAAACCTGAGGTATTAACAATATATCCAAAAGGAATTGGAGAGACGCTCGCAGAAATAGTAAGTGAAATAGAGGAAGCGAAGATAATTAAGATGGCGTCTTTATATGAAGAGGAATGTGGCCTTACGGAAGATATTTTAGATCAAACGGATGTTTTAGTATATTGGTCCCATGGTGGAAATCGATTATTACCAGATGAAGTGGCGGAACGAGTTTACCAAGCAGTCTTAAAAGGTATGGGATTTGTTGTACTTCATTCAGCGAATACTGCGAAACCTTTTGTGAAACTCATGGGTACCAGTTGTACGATGCGATATCGACATGACGATTTTGAACGATTATTTGTTGTAAATCCAACACATCCGATTGCAAAAGGATTACCACCTTATTTTGAGTTAGAAAAGGAAGAAGCTTACGGGGAATTTTTTGATATACCCAAGCCAGATGATGTTATATTTCTAGGATGGTTTGAAAGTGGGGAAGTATGTAGAAGTGGATGTACATGGACGAGAGGTTACGGTAAAATATTTTATTTTCAACCGGGTCACGAGACAAATCCAACATATTACAATAAAGAGGTCCGAACAGTGATTCAGAATGCATGCAATTGGGCAAAGCCGGATATCAAACGAACAGGGCAGATAAAGTGTGAAGAAATAAAGAAGACGTTAGAAGATATTCGGAAGGAAGATATACAAAAGTATGATATTCGGAGGGAAAATATCCGAAAGGCAGATATAAAGAAATAAAAAGTTTGAAATTAAATATAAGATACTTATTTCCTAACGGTTAAATTTTATTAAACAATATGTAACAACACCTCCATTGAGCTGAGATATATAAATTGCTATACTTATGTTATATTATAACAAGAGTATGTATATATCAAATTCTAAATGGAGGTGTTTTTTATAAAAATAGGAAAAACGATTTATACGCTAAGAAAAGAAAAACAGATGACCCAAGAACAATTAGCAAGTCTAATTGGAGTATCCGCACCTGCAGTGAGTAAGTGGGAAAATGATAGTACCTATCCCGACATTACATTACTTTCCCCTCTTGCAAGAGCATTAGGTACAACAGTGGATACTCTTCTATCGTTTCAACAGGAATTAAAAGAGAGTGATTTAGAAGAGCTTACTAGTTCTTTAAAAGAATATTTTATAATGAATGGATTCCGTGCAGGTGTTAAGAAATGTAAAGAATATTTGGAAGAGTACCCGAATTCTGAAAAACTTAAATTTGAAATCATAATGATGACTAGCATGAACTTGGTTTATACATTTGACTCAGATTATACGGATGAGGAATATGAAAACGTACAAAATTACAATGAATCAATGTGTGAACAGCTAATAAAATCGAGCGATATCAATATGAAAATGACAGCGACAATTATGCTTGCGACTGCTTATATGAAAAAGAAGAAGTTCGATGAAGCAAAAATATTATTAGAGACTTTACCGAATAACGAAATTAGATCAGAACAGCTTTTTCCTGTATTATATATCTACAAAGAAGAGTATGAGACAGCAGCAAAGTTATCTCAGCAATATCTTTTATCAGAAATTCAACAAGTTCTGACTGCAATCATGAATTTATGGAATATTTCTAGTAGGTTAAACCAATATGAAAAAGCACTATTATATGCGAAAGAGTATTATGAATTGGAACATAAATTTTCACTATACAACGGTAATGGGGCATCTATGCTAGTTGGGTCTTACTTACATTTAAATGATAAAGAGCAAGCATTAATTTGGTTCGAAAGTTATATTAATGATATTCTAATGACCTCAAACAATCTGAAGGAATCTATTTACTGGGATTATATAAAAAGTGATGTGGTTCCTGTTCCGGAAAAGAAAGTAGAGTTACAAAAGATTGTTTTAAAATCTATTAATGTGGATCCAAGTTATGATGTACTACGTAATGAACAGAAATTCATCGAACAGGTTGAAAAACTTAAAAAGCATATTGAAAGTTTTTGATGTATTGCTTAGATATTGAGGATAATGAATATTGGATATATCGATTGATGGTGGATGAAAAGTTTCAAGCTAAGGGATATGGAAAAGAAGCAATGAAACAAGTGATTGAAAAGATAAGATAATACGCATCATATCATCTATATTAGTTTTGAGCCAGAAAATCATGTGGCAAAGAGCTTATATGAGAGCTTAGGTTTTGTACCGGATGGTAGAATTATTGGTGACGAAATCGTTTATTGTTTAAGATGTAGTTAATAAGATGGAATGATTAAGTTGCAGTTGGAAGTCTATTCAAAATTACAGCTGAAGGTTGTATTGAACAAGTGTAGATCAATAAAATTGTTAAGCTATAGAACAATAGCTATATGTAGTAAATATAATTAAGGAATAATAAAAAAAATCACGTTAAACGAAATTAGTTTAGTGTAACGTGATTTTTTTATTTTAGATTTTTAGAGTTATGTTAACTACCAATCGCAACCAGATTCTAATATTTTAACGAATGATTCTAATCCTGCCAAATCTTCTTCATCGAAGCGATTTTTTATTGGACTATCGATATCAAGGACACCAACAATCTCATCCCCATTACGAATGGGTATAACAATCTCAGAATTGGAAGCGGAATCACATGCGATATGCCCTGGAAATTCATGTACGTCAGGCACTAATTGTGAGCGATTTTCTGAAACTGCTGTACCGCAAACACCACGTCCTACTGGTATACGAATGCAAGCTGTCTTTCCTTGAAATGGACCAAGTAGTAGATAACCATCGGTCATTAGATAAAAACCAACCCAGTTGATGTTTGTTAGCGCACCATTTAATAAGGCTGATGCATTCGCTAAATTAGGGATTATATGTGATTCGCCCTCTATTAATGATTTTAGCTGTTCACATAATAATAGATACATTTTATTTTTTTCTGCTGGATATAAAGTATTAAATTCAGTCATTTATTCTTTTGTCCTTTCTTATATTACAGATGCTCCAAAAGGCATCAGTGATAATTTCGCTATTTTAAAGCATTGTAAACCAAATGGTATTCCGATTATAGTAACACAAAAAATACATCCAAGAACTACAGATTCTATTGCAAGTCCAATTCCCCCAAAAATTAACCACAAAATGTTCAATAGAAAGCTTCCTGGTCCGCCACCATAGCGTACCTCTTTACCAAATGGGAAAAAAGCTAGCCCAGCTAATTTAAAACATTGAACCCCAACAGGAATACCAACAATTGTAATACACCAGATAAGTCCTACGAATAGCCAACTTAGCCCCATAACAAATCCACCAAAAATAAACCAGATTAAATTACCTAAACATCCCATAATATCAACTCCTTTTGTTTTATATATCATTGTATTCGAAGTTCTGATATTTGTTTTTATATTAGCTTCTTAGCACAATACTTATAAATTACAGTATACGTATTTAACAAAAAGTGTCAATGTAATTTAATGTATGCTATAGTAAATAAAAGCCATTATTGAAATGAAAAAACTTTTGAACATGGGGAGGTTTATTATGCGATTTGGAATGCCTACGTTAATTGAAACAAAAGATTTGGAGGAATGTGTAGCTTTATGTAAGCACTTAAGACTAAATTTTATTGAGTTAAATATGAATATGCCACAATATCAAATAAATCAGATTGATGTTAATAAAATTAATGAGATTCGTAAAAGAGAAGATATCTTTTTTACAATCCATCTTGATGAAAATTTAAATGTTGCGGATTTTAATCCGTTCGTCGCAAAGGCATATTTGGATACTGTTAAATTAACGATTCAACTTGCAAAGGAAATTGAGGCTCCAATTCTAAATATGCATATGTCAGAAGGCGTTTATTTTACGCTACCTGAAAATAAAGTGTATTTATTTGAGCGATACAATGAATCGTATATGAGTAATTTATTTGAGTTTAGAATTATGTGCGAGAAAGAAATTGACCACGCAAACATAAAAATTTGTATTGAAAATACAGATGGATATAAAGAATTTGTAAAATCAGGAATTGAATATTTACTAGAAAGTCCTGTATTCGCTCTAACATATGATGTGGGGCATGACCATTGTATTGGATATAAGGATGAGGAATTTATAAAAAATCATAAGAAACGATTAGTACATATGCATCTACATGATGCTTTAGAAAAGAAAAATCATCTACCATTAGGAGATGGTGATGTTAATATCCGTGAGAAATTAAATTTAGCGAAAGAATGTGACTGTAATGTGGTGCTTGAAACCAAAACAATTCAAGGCTTGGAACGATCGGCAACCAGATTATTAATATAGTTAAAATATTAATTTTTTTCAACACTATTTTAATTTAAATATTTATAAAAAAGAAATACGAGTTAAAAACAAAAATAATGAAAAAGTAAAATTCCCCGCACATTTAGCATGGAAGAACAGTTATATATAGTGAAAGGAGGTTTTTTCGTGTCTTATGAGCTTAAAGACCAGTACGATAAGATATATAAATATTGCTATTTTAAAGTTAAGAATTCACAGGTTGCTGAGGATTTGACACAAGAAACCTTTCTTAAATTCTTTAGCCAACATTCCTATATTAATAGAGGAAAACAGCTCGCATATTTATATACGATAGCGAAAAATCTGTACATTGATACATATAAAAACCCCGAAATATTATCCTTAGATGATGATTTAATTTTAGATACTTCATTTGAAAATTTTGAAACAGGTTTTATTGTAAGACAAGCTATTTTAACTTTGTCAGATGAGTTACAAGAAATTGTTTTCTTGCGGTTTGTGAATGACCTCTCAATTATGGAAATCAGCAGTATTATAGGTATCTCGAGGTTCAGTGTGTATCGAAGGTTAAATAATGCATTAAAAGAATTAAAACTTATTTTAAGAGAGGAGGATTTTATTGAATGAAAAGTTGAAAATGCAAGTAAAAACAGCATTTCAGGCACCATTACCAACAAAGAGAAATGAATTCCTAGATAATTTTAATTTTCCAAAAGCAAGATACCGTAATTTTGTTATTAGTCAAATAGGCTACATTAGGAAACGTAATTGGTTGATTTCTCTTTCCTTGGTAATCGGTGCCTTTTTATACATAAGATATGAATATATTGAGAATTTAACTTCTCTATGGGTGATATCATCTATTTTGCCATTTATAGCATTGATCGCTGTTTTGGAGATTTCGCGAAGTACTTCTTATCATATGTCAGAACTTGAGATGAGCTGTAAACATAGTCTTTCTGATATTGTAATGGTGCGGTTAGGTGTGTTAGGAAGTTTTAATTTTGCAATATTTATCTCACTTATATTTTTATTAAGTAAATGGAGTGATTATGGTATATGGCGTATAGGAATTTATATAAGTGTTCCTTTTTTATTGACTTGCACTTTATCTTTAGCCATTTTAAATCATGTAAAGATTAGAGAAACAAGCTATATTTGTGGAGGAATTAGCTGTTTGGTTAGCGTGACAAATAGTGTTTTTGTTTATCAGGCAGAAACTGTACTTACTGAAAAATATCTCATACTATGGGGAATCGTAGTATTTATCTTACTTATTGTATTGATCAGGCAGACCATGAAACTGCTTAAAAATATGGAGGAATTACAATGGAGCTTACAATTGACCGTTTAACAAAGCAGTATAAAAATAAAATTGCTGTCGATCGAATCTCTTTTTCGTTAACAGAAGGAGTCTATGGACTCTTAGGTGCGAATGGGGCAGGGAAAACTACTTTAATGCGAATGCTGTGTGGAATCTTAAGTCCTACAAGTGGTGAAGTAAAATTTAATGGAATTGACGTGACAAAGGAAGAGTATCGTGACGCACTAGGTTATCTACCTCAAGAATTTGGGTATTATCCAGAGTTTACAGCAATGGAATTTTTGTGTTATATGGCAAGCCTAAAAGGATTAACCAAGCATAGGGCGAAAGAAAAATCAGAGCAGTTATTAGAACTAGTCTCCTTATCTGAAATGAAAAAGAAAAAAATCAAAACCTTTTCTGGGGGAATGAAGCAACGTCTTGGAATTGCACAAGCCATGTTAAATAATCCTAAGATTTTGATTTTAGATGAACCGACCGCAGGACTGGATCCAAAAGAAAGAGTACGTTTTCGCAATCTAATATCAAAACTTGGAGCGGATCGAATCGTTTTGTTATCAACTCACATTGTATCGGATATTGAAAATATTGCTGGGGCAATTCTGATTATGAAGGAAGGGCAGATTATTCATAAAGGTAGTTTCGAAGAGATAATAAAGGTTATAGAAGGAAAGGTATTTGAATGTATTGTTGATAGTAGCATCGCTGAAAATTTAAGTGCTATTTACCCAATCATTAATATAAGGCAAGAAAAGGATAAAACTTTTTTACGTCTAGTAAGTGATGAAAAACCTTCTGAAAATGCGGTTAATGTAAAGGCGACATTAGAAGATTTATATTTATACTATTTTAGCGAGGTTAGTGTGAAAAATTAAAATCTATTTTCACACGCAAGTTTGTGCTTGTGCACCACAAACTTGTTATGCGCAAAGAACGTGCGCAAGAATGGGGATTAAAATGGGTGGTTTTTTTGATATTGTTGGTTTTGAGTATAAAAAAATTTTAAAACGGAAAAGTACGATTGTCAGCTTAAGTATGATTTTCATAGCGATAGCATTTATCGATATTAGATCAATAACTTCTACGTCGTACAGGAATTCAGATGCTGATGTATCAATTGTTAGTGTGATGCAAAAGGATAGAAAAGTCGTTCATTCAAAAGCAGGAATAATGGATGAAGCTCTTATCAAGGAAGCAATTGAACAGAATGCCAGGTTAATTGAAAATGAAGAGAATTATTATAAAACGGAGTATGGAAATTACATAAAAGAGGATGCATATATAAGATATATATTGCCATATAAAAATGTCGTATATCTAATAAATGGTGCATTTGAGAATAATATTGAGAATCTTAGCACGGATGGAGTTAAGATTATAAATACTAGCAATGTACAGCCAATCGATACACTTACAGAAAAAGATTCTAAAAGCTTTTATACTCGAATGAATCAGGCTACAATCAACCATATAAATCGTTTACCGTTTTTGACCCAAGATGAAAAACAAATGCATTTTGATATGTTATCTCAAGTGAAAATTCCATATTACAATGACTATAATGATGGATATTTAAATATTTTAATGAACATGGAAGTAATTGCACTAATTTCGATGATAGCAATTTCTATATGTATTTCACCGATCTTTGCGAATGAGTATTATTTAAAAACGGATCAAATAATATTGTCTTCTAAATACGGGAAAAATAAAGTTATTAAAGCGAAACTGTTTGCAGGAATTACATTTACGGTAGGGGTCACTGCTATAACAATGTGTGTTTTTTTGCTATCTATATTGTTGATACATGGTTTTAATGGAACTAATATGGCAATTCAAACAATAGAGATATTTTCTACGTATCCACTTACTTTATTGCAAGCTTGTATTATTGCAACTGTTGTTGTGTTATTTATTATTTTATTTTATGGAATGATAACGATGTTATTTTCTACTTTGTTTCATTCCCCATTTCTAGTGACTATTGTATCGTTTTTAATTTTATTTTTACCTGGATTATTTAAAATATCTAATAAAAATCGATTTCTATATCAGATGTATCAGCTATTACCAGTAAGGGCAACTCAATTTTCTAACATTTTTTCTGTGTATTTATTTGAGATTTTTGGTGTAGTATTAACACCTGTATCTTTTTATATAATATTTGCTATCATTGGTACGGTGTTGGCTATTCCAGTTTCAAAGCATATTTTTAAAAATCATCAGATTGAATCTTAATGAAGGTGAATGTTAAGCTTAGTTTAGGAGAATGTTGTACTAAGTAAAAAAGATTGTTGAACTTAATAAAAAATAATGTTGAATTAGTAAAAAAGAATGTTGTACTTAGTAAAAAAATATTATAAAAAAAGATTGTTGTACTTGGAAAAAGAGAATATTGAGCTGAATAAAAGTAAATAGCATCAAATAGTTACAAATAATAGGAACCTATTGCCAAGATGTCTCGTCTATTGTTTAACACAAGTTAATAGTATAAGCGGATTGCGAATATCCACTTTGACTTTTAATGTATATAAAAGATAAGGAAGGATAGAGGTGTAAAGAAAGATGAGAGCAATAGTAAAAAAATATAAATTATTGATGTTACTTGGCATTATAGGTTTTATTTTAACCGCTTGTACGAAAACAAATCTTAGCTTTCAAGATAAGAACTGGGAAGTACTTAGTGTAGAAATAATAGAGAATCGTTATGGAATGAAAAGAACTTTATATGAACTTGAGAGTGATGATGTATTAAATAAGTTATACGATTTGGAATTTCAAAGAGAACGATCCGCTAAGAAGGGGGAAGACTTTGAATATACATTGATCATAAATACGATGAATTCATCAAATGAAGGCGAGAAGATAGATATTATATCAGAAGATTTAATTCGTTATGAAGGTGATATCTATAAAGCAAACAATGGAATGGTTGATCTGGAGTTTCTACAAGGTTTATTTTGTGTAGAAAGTAAATTTAACGATGTGAATTCTTTAGAGGGATTAACCCTTATGACAGAACAGGAAATTTATGAAAACGAGATAGAGTCGATTGGGCTTGAGTTTAATAATAAACTTTCAAAGCAATTTACATTTGGTAAGGAAATCAACTTAGAGGTTGAAGAGGATGGTATCTGGTATCAGGTGTTTCCTTCTGGTGATCTAGCATGGAATGACATTGGAATAATCTTAGACGGAAACTCTACCATGGAGGAGAACATATCACTAGCTGCTTATAATAATTACTTAGAGAATGGTCATTATCGCTTCATTAAGCAAGTCTATATGCAAGAGGATGAGAAGGCGAGTGCTTATGTTTTAGCTGCAGAATTCTATGTTAAGGGAGAGGTTGTAAAAAAGGATAGCAAAAAACAAGCGAAAGGAAGCGTTGATAAAAGATTAGTGGATTATTATTTGGAACTAGATAACAGCGAATATGTTTTTGATTTGCCTCTTGATTCTCAAGAAATATCCTATACGATATATAATAATACTGGTAAAACAGCAAATTATGTTGCTATACCAACTCTTGAAAAAAAGACAGAGAATGGTTGGGAAATGGTAGAATGTACCACGGGCTTTTGTGGAACACCGGATCCGTTGGAGGATAAGAGAAGGGGAAGCATTGATCTTTCTTGGTTTTCAGATTTAACAGAAGGAACCTATCGACTATCATATAACATATAAAAGTGTTACAATTTCGGATGAATTTACTTTAATTACAAATGGTAAGAATGAAGAGGTAATTAATGAAGTAGACAAAACTGAAGTTAAGTTTGCAAAACCAGTTATTTATCTATATCCTGAAAAAGAAATGGATATTAAAGTGAATCTTGAATTAAAGGGTGATTTTCTTGTAACTTATCCAGATTACGTGGATGGGTGGAAAGTAACCGCGAAACCAGATGGGACTTTATTAAATCATAGGGATGGACTTGAATATTCTTATTTATTCTGGGAAGCAATAACGGAAAATGAGTTTGATATGAGTAAAGGTTTTGTTGTTGCGGGAAAGGATACAAAAGATTTTTTACAAGAACAGCTATCTTACCTTGGTTTGACACCAAAAGAGTACAATGAATTTATTGTGTATTGGCTACCTCTTATGCAGGATAATCCATATAATTTAATAACATTTCAAGGTGAGAGCTACACCGATAGTGCAAAACTTAGTATCTTCCCAGAACCAGATAGTATGTTACGTGTTTTTATGGTGTATAAACCATTAGACCATTGGTTTGACATAGAAGAACAGAAACTACAAGCCTTTGAACGAACAGGATTCTCTGTGATTGAATGGGGCGGGGGGAGCATTTTAAAATAAATATAGTGTTTTAATTATATGAACCATGAGAGCATTCTTATATGAGTGCTAACATGGTTCTTTTATATTAGATAGGAAAAGACTTGTTAATGTATATTATTAAAGTGGGATTCCCTATAATTTAAAAAAGCATTACTGCCCAAATGCGTACCTTACCCAGATGAATATATTACACGAAAAATCTCAGGAATCTTAAAGTTGTATCAATTAATCTACGATAAACGTATAAAAATCTAGTTTAATCTAAGGCGGAGTTGAATTATAGTATATATGTAGTGCTGTATAATTGATTTTTATTAATGTAGTACAGAAAAAGTTTGAAGTATATGGAAAATAATGCTATCATAGAAATGCACAATTAAATTGCAATCAACTGACTTAGGAAGAGATACGCTTCTTAAGAGGATAAATTTTTATAGAATGAAAGTATATGCTGAAGGTGATGTAATGAAAAATGAGAATCATATAAAAATTAATCAATTAGAATTCATGAAACAATCTGGTAAAATCTCTGAAGAAATGATGTCATTAGCACAAGAACTATTGGAAGATGCAAAAAAGGATGGCGATACATATAGTGAGGTGATTTCGCTTTATTTTATTTCATTATATTACTTTAAAAACGGAGATACAGAACTGAGCCTAAAGCCTGTAACACTAGCGAACGAAATTAGTGAAAAACATAGTTATATTGACTATTACGTAAGTACAAGTAATCTATTAGGAATCATATATAATTCTATTTCAGAAGAGTTTTGGGGATTAGAATATTTTTTAAAGGCGTATTATGCCAGCATGAAGATAAAAGATTGCGAAATGATCAGCCGTATATTAAATAATATAGGGGATATGTTTCATGAACTTGGAGATTATAAAGAAGCCTATAATTATCTAGTGAAGGCAAAACAATACAGGGAGCAATTAGAGAACTATAAGGATGAGGCATATGCAACCATCCTTATGAATTTAATAGAAAATACAATAATGCTAGAGAGAAAAGAAGAGGTATCTCAGTATATTAAGGAAATTATGCCTTCTTTATCTCAGGTTAATAGCGATATTTTGAATGTAATAATAAAAACAGATGAAGTTATCCATAATTATTCGCTTGGTAAAATCAATGAAGCGAAGGAAGGTATTCATTTTCTATTTGAAAGTGTTTTAGATTTTGAGTTTACTCGTATTTTTAATGCATTTACGAGATTACAAAATATAATTATAAAACTAGGAGATAAGGTTTTAGGTGATACCTATATAGTAATTATGAAGTCACTTATTGATAAGATTGAAGATAGTAAGTACACGGCGAAATACCACGAGATAGTAATAAGCCATTACGAATTTTTCGGAGATAAGCAACAGCTGTTTGTAGCATTAAATGAATATTATCACTTTAATAGTAATAGTGTTATTACTCGTAAAAATAATTATAGTAGAAGTCTATATGCAAAGATAGAGCTAGAGAGAGCAATTCATGAGCATTATGAAGTTTTAAAAAGAACTAGGATGTTGGAGATTCTTTCTGAGATCGACGATTTAACAGGAGTATATAATCGGAGAACTTTGGAGAAAAAAGTGTTAGAGCATTTATCTGAGAAAAACAAGAATTGCTATTATGCTATGCTTGTTATAGATGTGGATCATTTTAAATTTGTTAATGATAGTGAAGGACATATATTGGGAGATAAACTTTTACGAAAGATGGGAGCTTTATTAAAAGATGCTTTTCGTGAAAACTCGACGATTGGGCGAATCGGAGGAGATGAATTTGTAGTATTTATAGACCAGCTTGGCAGAGATGTTACGGAAGCTAAGAAAAATATTACGATGATCCTAGAAGCATTTCAAAACAAAGTGCGTAAAGTTAAACTCTCAGATAAGCAAAGCAAACTTTCAGTAAGTATTGGCGTGGCCCTTGTAAAGGATAGAAAAAAATCGTTTAAATTTCTTTATAATAATGCTGATACTGCATTATATGAGGCAAAAAATGAAGGAAGAAATTGTTTTGTTTGTCATGAATTAAAATAATTAGTAAGAATGATAAAATAAAAGAAAGTTAAAAGACAGCTAAAAGCTATAAGAAAGCTATAAGAATGAAAGTAAATAAAACTAAAAGAAGCTATACTATAAAATTATAGTATAAAGAAGGATATTGTGAGGTTTCGTTGAATCGAAGCTATTACAATATCTTTTTTATTTTATTCCGTTAAAAATATTATTCTATACAAATATATTGTGTTTTAAGTCTGAATCGATTCTCACCTAAAAAAGTTTAGCATATCTATAATTAAAAATGGAATATTTATTTTAAAAAAATACTTAAAATAGTTCTCACATTACAGTAAGTACTCTCTTATAAGTGCAAATTTACTTTATGCTAAAATATTGAATATATTTCTAAAAAATGATTGACTTTTACGATAACTGGTGTTACAATCTGAAATACATTAAATGTGATAATTCATATAGAAATAGTATGAATTGAAAAAGATACTCTTTTATTAATATTATTATTTCGAATGGGAGGAAATTGGAGGAGAGAGTAGTATATATGAATTATGAGTTTATTATCAAACATATACCGATGTATGTAAAGGCAGCAAAACTGACGCTTTCCATCGGTTTTATAGGCATTATTATTTCAATTCTTATAGGGTTACTTCTTAGTATTATACGATATTATAAAGTGCCAGTTTTACATAGGATTGCAGGAATCTACATTGAATTATCAAGAAATACGCCATTACTTATTCAATTATTCTTTTTATACTTTGGTTTACCACAATTAGGAATTAAATTGCATTCCGTTACTTGTGCGGTGATTGGGCTTTCGTTTTTGGGAAGTAGTTATATGGCAGAAGCTTTTCGCAGTGGTCTTGAAGCAACGAGTGTCACACAAATTGAAGCAGGAATTAGCATTGGTCTTAACAAGAGACAATTAATTCGGTATGTAATGTTACCACAAGCGTTTTCGGTAGCTATTCCATCCATTAGTGCAAATATTATCTTTCTATTAAAGGAAACCTCTGTGTTTAGCGCAGTAGCACTTGCAGACTTGATGTTCGTGGCAAAGGATTTAATTGGTTTATATTATAAAACAAACGAAGCCTTGGTTATGTTGGTGGTATCCTATTTAATTCTTTTATTGCCAATTTCATTGCTATTATCCTATATTGAGAGGAGGGTGCGCTTTGCTGAATTTGGGAATTAATATTTTGTTTCAAGGAAGAAATATGGAACGCCTTTTTGAAGGCTTATTCGTAACAATTCAGATTGCGCTTATTGCAGTACTTCTTTCTTCTGTACTAGGAATGATTTTTGGAATAATAATGACATCAAAAAACATAATAATCCGATTTATTTGCCGTTTCATTTTAGAGGCAGTTCGCATCATACCAGTTTTGGTGTGGTTGTTTATTTTTTATTTTGGTGTAACAAAAATGATTGGCATACATATTGATAGCATGATTGTTTCAATTATTGTTTTTACAATTTGGGGCACTGCTGAGATGGGAGATATCGTAAGAGGAGCTATTACCTCTATCCCAAAACATCAAAAAGAAAGTGCCAAAGCAATTGGTTTAAGTAACATTCAGATGTATCGTTATGTAATTATTCCTTTGGCGGTTCGAAGACTAGTGCCAGCAGCCATTAATTTAGTAACACGAATGATAAAAACAACATCGTTGGTAGTGTTAATCGGAGTAGTTGAAGTTATAAAGGTAGGTCAACAGATTATGGATGCATCTAGAATTAGCAATCCAAACGCACCTATTTGGATATATTCATTTATATTCTTATTATATTTTATCCTTTGCTATCCAATATCATTGTTATCGAAGAAACTAGAAAAGGCATGGAATAGTTAGGTGGAAGAAAAAGGCACAATGCATTAAGCTGCTTTTAAAGTGGAAGGTAAGGTTGAAAGTAATAAAGTAAAATAAAATAAATGAACGAAGGGGGGCCGAGTCCATGCCAGCACTTTCATGGCTATTTGTGCGGTAAGGGCATGAACATAATTATGGCTGAATCATTGCTTCAAATAAATAATGTTAAAAAACTCTATGGAAACGATTTAATTTTGAATGATATTTCACTTAATATAAAACAGGGGGAAGTAGTTGTTATTATTGGTCCATCCGGGTGTGGGAAAAGTACATTATTACGATGTGTAAATGGATTAGAGCAAATACAAGGTGGAGAAATTGTCCTAGATGGTGATGTAATTAGTAACAAAGTTAGAAAAGATGCAAATATTAGAACTAAAATTGGTATGGTATTTCAAAGCTATGATTTATTTCCACATATGACTATCATTGATAATATCTTGTTGGGGCCATTAAAAGTACAAAAAAGAGAAAAGGCAGAAGTGTTAGAGCAAGCGAAAAAGTTGCTTGAACGGGTAGGCCTTCAGGAAAAAATGAATGCTTATCCAAGACAATTATCAGGAGGACAAAAACAAAGGGTAGCAATCGTGCGAGCACTTTGTATGAATCCTGAAATTATGCTGTTTGATGAGGTAACAGCAGCATTAGATCCAGAGATGGTTCGAGAAGTACTAGAAGTTATTTTAGAACTCGCAAAGCAAGGGATGACAATGGCAATTGTGACGCATGAAATGCAATTTGCCAAGGTGGTAGCAGATCGTATTGTTTTTATCGATGAAGGAAAAATAGTGGAGGAAGCGCCACCAGAGGAGTTTTTTAATTGTCCAAAAACAGATCGGGCAAAGAAATTTTTAAAACATTTTAATTGGGAGGATGATAAAGTATGAAAAAAAGAGTATTCGCATTGGTTTTAACTTTAATTTTAGCTATGGGGGCATTGGTTGCATGTGGTACAAAAGAGACTAGCACGACCACTTCAAGGATTGATGAGATCAAGAATAATGGTAAAATTAGAATTGGTGTTTTTAGTGACAAATCTCCATTTGGATATGTCGATGCGAACGGGGATAACCAAGGATTTGATGTTTACATTGCAAAACGTTTTGCAAAAGATTTATTAGGCGATGAAAATGCAGTTGAGTACGTTCTTGTAGAGGCAGCAAGCCGTGTAGAGTATTTAACAACAGGTAAAGTAGATATTATTTTAGCGAACTTTACAGTAACGAAAGAACGTGCAGAAGTTGTTGATTTCGCGAATCCTTATATGGTATGTGCTCTTGGAGTTGTTTCCCCAAATGGTGCTGTAATTACTAGCCCAGATGAGTTTACTGGAAAGACATTAATCGTAAACAAGGGAACAACAGCGGAGTTATATTTAAGAGAAAATTATCCAGATGTAACTTTGTTAGCATTTGATGAAAACACGGAAGCATTTAATGCATTAAAAGATGGCAGAGGAGATGCTCTCGTTCATGATAATACTTTAGTATTTGCATGGGCTCTTGAAAATGATGGATTTACAGTAGGAATCGAGTCTATGGGTAACCAAGATACAATTGCACCAGCTGTAGCAAAAGGCGATACTGAATTATTAACATGGATCAACGATGAATTGAAGAAGTTGGGCGAAGAGAACTTTATGCATGAAGCATATGACGCGACCCTTAAACCAGTCTATGGTGATACTGTGAATCCAGAGTCTGTTGTAGTAGAAGGTGGCGTAGTGAAGTAATAGAAATAAAATATAGCGTTGTATGGGTGGATCAATATAAATATTCAATAAAATAAGGCAATGAATGGAAGAATCAAAATAGAATAATACAATGTATGGAATAATCAAATTAGATTAATACAATAATAAAAGAAGAAGGACTTCCGTTGCGGAAGTAACCTTCTTCTTTAAGCATCTTAATAATTATCAGAATCGTCATCATAATCAAGAGAGATATCATCAAAGTCATCATTGTAATCATAGCTACTAGACTGTTTTGTTGAATTGTTTGTTGTAGCTTTATTTGATTTTTTTGGCTGGCTGTCACCTGTTGATGATTTCTCTAGTTCTTTACGATAGCGTTGGTTTGATTGTTTGCTCATACTTTCACTTCCTCTCTTAAGATACCTATAGTATTACATTTCTTTTCCACTTTATACAAAGATAAAAAAGATTACGATAAGGTATTGCAATTTCTAAAACTAGTGCTATAATAGAATTATGATAATGATATCTATTATCAGTATCTAATGATTTGTTAAGAAAATAACGTATTATCTGAATAATAGAGAAGGAGTGAACACTCCAAGTACGGTGCATATTTTTTTGTAATATAATGTTAAAGTTTAAACAAAGAGTAAATAAATGGGTATACTCTATCGTGTGAAGTAAAGAAAGGAATAAAATATTATGAGTAAAGTATTATATATTAAAGCGAACATTAAACCAGAAGGTGAATCAAGAACTTTTCAAGTTTCTGACTATTTTGTAGAACAGTATCAAAAGGAACATCCACAAGATGAAATTGTTATATTAGACTTATATAAAGAAGAGATTGACTTTTTAAGACCAGAGGATCTAGGTAAAATCTATGGTCCAAAAGATGAGAGTAGTAAACAAAATCCAGTGCTAAAATATGCATATCAATTTGTAGAAGCAGATAAATATATTTTCGCAGCGCCTATGTGGAATTTAGGAGCACCGGCAATTATAAAAGCATACTTTGATTATGTTAGTGTAGCAGGTATTACTTTTAAGTATGGAGAATCTGGTCCAGTAGGATTATGTGAAGGTAAGAAGGCAGTTCACATTACATCAAGAGGTGGAGTATATGCTGGAACCTCAATTGAAATGGATGACCGATACTTAAGAACTATTTTGGGATTGTTTGGAGTAAAAGATGTAACTACGATTCCGGTAGAAGGCGTTGATATCCTTGGTATTGATGTTGTTGCCAAAGTGAATGAAGCAAAAGAAATTGCAAAAAATGTAGCAAGTGAGTTTTAAGATATATAAGTTTTAATAGATATTAATAAATAGAAAGCTGAAGGCAAATTGTGATTATAAAAACTTTTTGTCATCAGCTTTTTTAACTTATCAGATAGATGTATTATCACTTATTTAATTGAGTGTTGAGGGGGGCTTTCCAAGGATTGATTTGTATCTACAAGAGCTGAATTTATAATAAATAAATATGAAATAAAAATAAAAAAGTTATAATTTTTAGACAGTTCGGTTGTTTTCTTCTCTATTATGTGCTACAGTATAACTGCGACCTTGCAGATTAATTTTTTGTAAGATTACAAATAAATAGGAAGAAGGAGCAAAATTATGAGTGAAGAAAGAGAAATTGAAAAGATACAAAAGTTAGCACAGAAGAAAAAAACTGAAAAAATTGAGAAGTATCTAAAAGACAAGGATGTTGAAGTGGTGAAAGCAGCCATTGTTGCTTTGGGTGATATTCAGGATGAAACCGCGACTAATTTATTGAGTAAATTAATTGACCATGAGAATCCGGAAATTCGAAAAGTAGCTATTGCTGCTTTTGGAAAAGGAAAAACAGAACATGCAAAAACTTTCATACAGCAACTTTTAGCAAGTGAAAAGGATCAGCAAGTCAAGGAAATTGCAATGAAAGTGTTGCATGAATTTGAGGTAGAATAACTACACTTAGGGTAATAAAACATAGAACATTAAGTATAAAAAACAAGGCTATTGCAAAATTTCTTTGCAATAGCCTTGTTTATATTAATAACCTAAGCCTTCACCAACTAGGACAAGAATTAACCTAATGGTTAGTAAAAGAAAAACATAAGGAGCTATTCATCAACCCTAATTTATTAGTAATTACTTTTTGTATTCACTTATGAATTTAATGACTTATGAGACTTTAATAGTTGTGGAACTTCATATGAAAGCATAGCAATCCAACCAATAAAACATGCAAAAGCGATTCCAGAAAAACCTAATCTTGGAGCTAATATATAAGCAAAAATTACACGAAAGAGCATTTGAACAAAAGTTGAATTAAGAGTCACTTTCATTTTTCCCATTCCTCTAAAATACCCTTGAATACCATTGGTAGCAGCAGGAAGTAAATAAAAGAACGCCATATACGTTAAATACACCACGCCTAAGCGTAATGCAGAGCTATCTGCATCGGGTATGAATAATTGTAAGACAGGTTTTGCGATAATTAATACAATGATGCCTAGGCAGATGCTATAGGCATACTCCATAAGCATACCGATTCGAAAGCCTTTTCTGATACGTTCATTATTTCCAGCCCCACGGTTTTGTGCAATAAAAGTAGTCATACTAGCAGCAATACTTTGTTGAGGTGTAAATGCAAAATCATCCACTCGATTTACTGCGTTAAATGCAGCGATACTTTGAATTCCCAGTGGATTTACGGCACCTTGAACTAAAACTTTACCAATATGTAGACAGGTTTGTTGCATAGCAGAAGCCCAACTATATTCTACTGTTATTTTTAATAAATGACGTTTTACAACAATATCTTTTGGTTTTAATTTTAAAATTGGAATCTTTCGGTATACATAAATTATACATAAAATAGCAGACACTGCTTCGGCAATAATTGTGGAGCAAGCCGCCCAGCGAATACCGAAATCAAAGATACCAATAAATATCAAATCCAGACTTATATTTAGGATAGAAGAGAGAATTAAAAAGATAATTGGTGTTTTTGAATCTCCCACACTTCGTAAACTTGCGGAATATATATTATAAAAAAATGTAAAGATAAGACCTGAAAATATTATTTGAAGATATACAGTTGCATCGCTTAATATTTCATCGGGTGTATTGAGTAAACTTAATAAAGGCCTTGCAAATAGAATGCATATTAAGCTACTAAGTACTGTGAAAACTGCTCCAATGACCATTGATGTAGAAACTTCATGCTTGAATGTTTCCATGTCTTTTTTTCCATAAAACTCACTAAGTAGGACGGAGGTACCAAGACATATACCAGCAATAAAGAAGATGACAATGTTCATTATTGGGTTTGCTGTACCAACAGCAGCAAGAGCATTTTCACCAAGAAATCGTCCTACGATAATGGAATCTGCGGCATTGTAAGTTAATTGAAACATATTACCGAGAAGGGTTGGAACTGCAAAACTAATCAAATGCTTAGGGATATTTCCCTGTGTTAAATCTTTCATGTTTGCGATACCTTTCTGTTTCTTCACTTGTATTTTAATAGAATATTGTAACAAAAATGTTTAAATGAAAGCATAATAAATATATCATATCCCTTATTAATTTATTCGTCAAGATAACTTCAATATACTGGTAATGGACAATAGGGTAAGTGAAGTGATGATTTTTTGGGGTTTCATTGTAAATCTCCTTTAAAAATAATATAAAAAAGCCGATGATATCTGCGTATTCTGCAGAAGTCATCAGCTATTAAGCGGTTTTGGCAATTGCCATGGGAGACATTCATTCCCGAGCAAATTTTATTATAAGTCGGAATTTGAGTAGTGTCAATGTATAGTATAATTAAAAATCATTTTAGACGTATATTGTTAGGAATGATATTCAGTGGTATACTTTTAACATAAGTATGAGTTATATCAATATAGACTTAAAAATAGAGAGGAATTAATTATATGAAAATAAAGTTTAACGAGGAACAACTTAAATTATTAAAAACATTAGATATTCCATATTCCGTTACTGGAGATTTGGATGATGGACAAATTTTAGATATGGATACCGTGGTAACGGACCATTTAATTGAAAACGGTATTGACGAAGACGAAAGCGTAAATGAAGTAGGCAAGCTATGTGAGAGCATATTAGAGATACTTGGTAATATTTAAAGAAGGGGGAAGGAAATATGCAATTTATTGAATATCCGAAATGTAGTACTTGTGTAAAAGCAAAAAAGTGGTTGGTGGAGAATCAGATTTCATATGAGGATCGTCATATTGTTACTGAGAATCCTAAAAAAGAAGAACTTAGAGAATGGATTTTAAAAAGTGGATATCCAATTAAAAAGTTTTTTAACACCAGTGGATTAAAATATAAGGAATTAAATCTAAAAGATAAGTTAGCCACAATGAATGACGATGAAAAAATTGATCTGTTAGCAAGTGATGGTATGTTAGTAAAACGCCCATTAATCATAGACAATGACTCCATTTTAGTAGGTTTTAAAGTTGCTGAATGGGAGCAGCATTTTAGAAAGGAGAAATAATGGAGGATAAAAGATTTGCAGTACTTATTGATGCAGATAACATATCTGCGAAGTACATTAAATATATTTTAGATGAGATTTCAAAATACGGTAGTGCAACTTATAAAAGAATCTATGGTGACTGGACAAAGAGTGAGGCAAATAGCTGGAAAGAAGTTTTGTTAGAAAATTCAATCGTTCCAATCCAGCAATATAGTTATACGACAGGTAAGAATGCAACAGATTCAGCAATGATCATTGATGCGATGGATATTTTATACTCCAATAAAGTAGAAGGCTTTTGTCTTGCATCCAGTGATAGCGATTTTACAAGATTAGCAATGAGATTACGTGAATCTGGAATGATGGTAATTGGTATGGGAGAGAAAAAAACACCAGAGCCCTTCCGTGCGTCGTGCGAACGTTTTACCTATTTAGACGTATTAGCTCAAGTGGATCAATCGGAAGGAGAATCAAATCCATCCATTGAAAATGAGACTACGGTAAGTATTCAAAGTATAGAAGCAACGATAATTAAAATTATCACAGAAAATGTAAACGACGGACGTGAAACCGGAATCGGTGAGGTAGGTAGTCGTTTGGTAAAACTGTACCCTGACTTTGACGTGCGTAACTATGGCTATACAAAACTCTCTAAGTTTTTGGATAGCTTTGAATCGCTTAAGACAAGAATTACTGGTAGTACGATTACAGTTCATATTCGTGATAATGCGAATACAATGCAACTTATTGAACATGAAATACGATCAATTATAAAAGAAACTGGAAAGAAACGTATCAATATGGGAGAGTTAAATCAAAAACTAAGGATACGAATTCCAGAGTTTAACGTAAATAATTATGGATACACGAAGTTTTCTAAGTTTTTACTTGAGTTTCCAGCAATCCGAGTGATAGACAATCTTAAAGGGGGCGCCGCTCAGACGGTGGTTATAGAAGATGAATAAACTATTATTGGTCGTTGATATGCAAAATGATTTTATTAATGGTAGCCTTGGGACCAAAGAAGCAGAAAAAATTGTTCCCAAGGTAGTTGATAAAATAAAAAAGTTTGATGGTCAAGTTATTTTTACAAGGGATACTCATACGGAAGAATACTTAAGTACACAGGAAGGAAAGAAACTTCCGGTGGAGCATTGCATTCAGAATTCATTTGGTTGGCAATTATGCGATGAAATAAATGAAATTGCCCATGAGAAAGATTGTATGATTATAGATAAGCCTAGCTTTGGTTCTTTGGAATTAGTAGATGTATTAAAAAAGATTAACATGACGCATCCAGTAGAGCAGATTGAAGTCATTGGATTGTGCACAGATATATGTGTGATTTCCAATGCACTAATTTTAAAAGCAGCGTTTCCTGAATGTGAAATTATTGTTGATAGTAGTTGCTGTGCTGGTGTTACAATTGCAAGCCACAACAATGCACTAGAAGCGATGAAATCATGTCAAGTTAAGGTAATATAATAAAACGGAGGATAGTATGGATTATATTTTAGAACAACTAAAACAACTAACAGCAATTGAAAGCCCAAGTGGTTTTACAAAACGTGTAGCCGAATACACAATGGAGCAATTTAAGGCGTTGGGTTATCAACCAGAGATGACAAAAAAGGGCTGTGTACTTGTTTCATTAGGTGGAGAGGGAGACCCATTGGTTCTTGCTGCTCATATTGATACCTTAGGTGCTATGGTTGCAGAAATAAAAGGGAATGGTAGACTTCGTTTAACGAACATAGGTGGCTTACAAGCAAACAATGTGGAAGCAGAAAATTGCACTATCTTTACACGTTTTGGGAATAAATACTCCGGAACAATGCAAATGAATGACCCATCGGTTCACGTAAATCGCGAATACTCGGAACAAAAACGTGATTACAAAAACATGGAAGTTGTTATTGATGAAAAGACATTTAATAAAGATGAAACTGAAAAATTAGGAATTGCAGTAGGAGATTATGTTTGCTTTGATCCTCGCACTGTGATTACTGAAACAGGTTTTATTAAAAGTAGATTTTTAGATGATAAGCTAAGTGTTGCTATTTTACTTGGTTATGCAAAATATATAAAAGAGAATAATGTTGCTTTAAAACGTAAAGTTTATGCCTATATTACCGTATATGAGGAAGTAGGTCATGGCTGTGCGTCTGGTATACCTGAGGATGCGAATGAAATTATATCCGTAGATATGGGATGCGTTGGTGAAGGTTTAACTTGCAATGAATTTAAAGTATCGATTTGTGCAAAAGACTCCAGTGGACCATCAGATTACGAAGTAACAACAGCATTAATAAGCTGTGCAAAAGAACATAATATTGATTATGCAATTGATATTTATCCATTCTATGGATCAGATGCAGATGCAGCTTTAAGAGCAGGGTATGATTTAAAACATTCCCTCATCGGACCAGGAGTATATGCTTCTCATGGGTATGAACGTTCTCACAAAGATGGTGTTAAGAATACACTTGATTTATTAAAAGCTTATACACTAGTAGAAAAATAGAGTATAAAATAGAACCTAACTTAGGAACATGAAAAATAAGAAAATAAAAATTAGAACATAAAAAATAGGAACCTAAAATATTAGAAACATAAAAATAGGGGCATAAGAAATAGAACATAAAGTATTAGAAACATAAAAATAGGGGCATAAGAAATAGAACATAAAATATTAGAATCATAAAAATAGAAAAATAAAAAATAGAAACAGAAAATAATTAGCAAGTACATAATCTGTGCATCACATTGTCACAGGTTCGTACTTGCTAATTATTTATTATAAAGGAAACGTAGGGAACCTCTAGTTTCGTAAAGCATATATTACTATATGGAGGGCGGCCTATGAACTATAGAAATTTATTTGACGGTGTAAATAATCCAATCCGACTAGAAAATGGAAAAGTACTAATTCCAATAAACTTTGATAACGGAGCTACTACACCACCCTTACGAAGTGCAGTAGCTACGATAAATGGAAATATAAAAAATTATGCATCGATTGGTCGAGGTGCAGGACAAAAAGCGGATTATTGTACAAAAAAATTTGAAGAATCAAGAGATGATATTCTTGAGTTTTTTAATTTGAAAGAGACCACAAGTCACACAGTTGTGTTTGTAAAATCAACAACAGAAGGATTAAACCTACTGGCAAATGTATTGGTGAAAGATAAAAGAGAGTTGATATTAACTACGAGAATGGAGCACCATGCAAATGATATTCCTTGGAGATTTTGTGCTCGAGTAGATTATATCGAAGTGGATGCTCTTGGACGAATACAACTTGAAGATATTGAGCGTAAGCTTATGAGATACCGTGGCCAAGTAAAATATGTGTCAATCACTGCTGCATCCAATGTTACTGGGTATATTAACGATATCAATAAAATAGCAAGAATATGCCACAAATATGGTGCTAAGATAGTAGTAGATGGAGCTCAGATTGTAGCACATAAAGAAGTTAATATGCGGGGAGAGTGTGAGGAAGAACAAATTGATTTTCTTGTATTCTCAGCACATAAGGCATATGCACCATTTGGAAGTGGAGCAGTCATCGGCTTAAAAGATTACTTAGGTGATGTAGAACCATTTCTAAAAGGGGGAGGGATTGTTGAACATGTGTATGACGATTCTTTAGAATGGAACCGCATACCAGAACGTCTCGAAGCAGGGACACAGAATTTTTTAGGTGTAATTGCGATGGCAAGAGCTTTAAAAGATCTAAAGTCGATAGGATTTGAACAGATTTTTGAACATGAAAGACAAATCAAAGAATATTTAATCCATGAAATGAAGCAGATGCAGCATGTGATACTATATGGGGATACGAACCATATAGAGGACCGCTTGGGTATTGTATGTTTTAATGTAAAAGGATGTAAGTTTGAAACGGTAGCAGAGGAGTTTGCAAAACAAAAAGGAATATCAATGCGTTATGGAAAATTCTGTGCACATCCTTATTGTGATCGATTGCTTGGGGAACGGTTCCGCCCTAAGTATAAGAAAGAAGATGTGGAAACCGGTATGATACGAGTTAGCTTAGGCTTATATAATACAATGGAAGAAGCAAGTGTGTTTATAAAACATTTATCAAACTACAATAAATTTGAGTAAGAATAAGGTGAATAAGTAATCAATTAAGTATATGTAGTTGTATGATGTTACAGTAAGTTATAAAATGTATCATTATCTAAGGTTGCGACTGGAAATAGTTACAAATATACTTATCATAAAGTGATAAATTACCTTAAGATTATGAAAGCAATTTAACTGTAAACAAAAAGCTTCCTTATTAGGAAGCTTTTTATTTATTAGTGTGCCCAGCATGGGCACAATCTTAAGGGTTAAAGTCCCTAGTCTGCCCTAGTAGTGGGAAAGACATAGCCTAAGACAAGGGTGTCGTGAGCGATTGCGAATCTGAAGGAAGTCCGTGGGCAAATCTCTGGTCTGACGAACAGAAATCATATA
>OJJJ01000067.1_pt1 | contig 75465 bp, 69 predicted proteins | sample 1596311 | NCBI WGS metagenome assembly OJJJ01 (sample SAMEA4350140, study PRJEB24818) | metagenome | biome: human; feature: gut; material: faeces | place: Denmark | collected 2013-09
GCATAGATAAAATGAAAGGCTCTCAAAAGAAATGGGATTATCGTTTTGGACCAGAATATAGTGACTTTCAACTAGTACTGACAGAATTTGCTCGCAACAATGTGGATGTCTTATTTGTGATTCCGCCCATCAATCAGAAGTGGATGGATTATACCGGCTTGCCGCAAGAGGTGTTGATCGGTTTTGACAAAAAGATTCGCTACCAATTAAGAAGCCAAGGCTTCATGAATATCGCTGATTTATCGACGAAAGGTGATAAACCTTATTTCATGGAAGATACGATTCACTTAGGCTGGCGTGGCTGGTTGGCAGCAGATGAATACATTCAGCCATTCTTGGATTCTAAGGGCAAAGAGAAACCATCTTATGAAATCAACCATTATTTTCTCTCCAAAAATTGGCAGCAAGAAACACCAAAAGGTATTCTGGGGAAGTAGATCTTCGATATTTAGTGATAGTAGAGAAATATACAACTGAAAATTTAGTCATAAAAAGCTAGGCATAGTGCTTAACTGTTTTTTAAGTATATTGAATCCCTAGTTTGTATTTATTTAAAAGGAAATTAAGAATTTATAGCAGGATTTTATACATACAAAAATTGTTGTATGTCTCTGTTTGCTTTGAAGGACCATAAAACACTGTAAGGACAAACTCCACGGAGGGCTTCGCCACAAGCGAATCACCCTCCGTGGAGTTTTGTCTATTGCAGGAAGGCGTAGCCGAACTGCATGTAGAAAGCCCCCGGTTCTAACAGGGGGCTAACAAAGAACAGGAAACTGTGACAACTACCCATGGGGGAGTGTCCTAGCAGTGTTTTCTTTGTCACATGCTTATAAATCTTGTCACCTTATTCTGATGATGGATATGTTGCATTTAACAGGCGTTCCTTCTCGATTTCTATGGCGAAGGGTAGATAGAGATATTGTTGTTCTAGTAGGTATTGATTGGCATCTGTGTACTGATAAGAAGCCGTTTCTTTTGAATAGACCAACGGGGCAATTCGAATATCGCCGGTCAATTGACTTATTGAGTATAGGAGGATGGCTTTTTCAACAAGTTTCTTGGGCAAATGCTTTCCAAAATAGGAATAGGATTCTTGATTTACTAAATAGACGAGTAAGCGATCCACACTAAAGTTGGAGAAGGTAAAAGGCATCATGTGTAGGATATGATTTTGATTATCATGTTGCAAATAGAGCTGGGCTTCCTTACCAAAATTAGTTGAACCAAGATAAAGCTGCTCTTTCTCATCGATACATTGAAAAGTAAACTGGTCTTGTTCAGTTGGTGGAATGAGATTTGTAATAAAAAATTCAATCATTCGATCCATTTCTTTTTCACTTACGAGGCCAGCATGTTTCATTTCGTCTACTATTAGCCCTTCAATCTTAGGAGCAAGCTTACCTGCCTTCTTTTGGAGCATTTCTAAAATGTATTGATTCTCTTGATCACCATACAAAAGATATTCATTGGTGACATGACCTATCTCTGCGATTTGGTGAAGGGTTTCGGTTTTTGGAAGGTTAATCCCACGTTCCCAGTTATTGACTGTACTTCGCGGTAAATCACCAATTAGTTTGCCAAATTTCTCCATACTCAACTTTAACTCTTGGCGAATCTGTCGAATTCGATTGCCCACTGCTTGCTTGTCTATCTCCATGAAAAATCCTCCTCATGATAAGTTCTTAAATTTATTATACGAGCGTACTTAAAAAAAGTCAAAACATATTGACTTAAAATAAATACAGGTATACAATCGATATGTACTTAAAATAAGTGCGATAAGTTCTTTGACAAGTAAATAGCAGAAGGAGGTTTTTCTATGAACCAAGTTAATCAACATGATCTCGGGGAAGCCATTCGAGTTTCTCGAGAAGAAAGGGGGTGGACCCAGCGATATTTAGCAGAAAAAGTGGGGATTTCGAGATCGTTATTATCGAAAGTAGAAAAAGGAACGAGACAATTAAGTGAAGAAAAATTGAATCTTATACTGGATAGTTTTCAAGAAGAGGTCGTTCCAGTTAACCGTGTTTTGATTGATTATCTAACCATTCACTTTTTCTCGAATCAACATTTAAAGCTAATTGAAGAGATTATTGAAATGCCCATTGAACGTTTTGAGGAACTGGATTATGCGCCAAAAGGATATATCGGGCAGTACGTATGGAATCAAGTAATTACGATTCGGTACTCTATTGACGATACGGTAAAAGGAACTGTGATGGAGTTTTCAGGTCAAGGCTGTAAACATCTTGCCATGCGTTTGAAGACCGCAAAATCAAACTGGCAAGAGTTCTTCCGTAAGGTATTAGATTATCAAGGAAACTTTACACGGATTGATTTTACTTTAGATGATTTTGTGGGGAGTCTCAGCATTCCAGAACTTAAACGTAAGGTAACACTAGGCCATGTGTGGACCACTTTTCAAGTGAGTGAATCCCATGGTGGTACGGATATTATAAATAATGAATCAAATGGCGAAACATTGTATTTAGGCTCAAAGAAGAGTCAGTGTCGCTTTTGTTTTTATCAGAAGGATTATGAACAACGGAAGCGACGAGGAATTCCTTTAGAGGAGGCAGAAGTGAAAAATCGCTTTGAACTACGGTATCGAAAAGAGAAAGCGCAAAGCTTGGCAAAGATTATTTCAAAAACCCATGATTTAACCAAACTGTTCTTTGAATTACTTAATGGAGTAATTTGTTTTTATGACCGTGATCCAAATGATCCAGGTGCAAAAGTTGATGCCAAATGGGCAGCCTTTATTAGCAATTATGGCGCAATCACCATTTCTTTAGATACAATTCCTCAAAGCTTTGAGAAAACCATGAGTTGGTTAATTCATGGTGTTTCACCATCATTAGTTTTTATTGCACAGGTCGATCAAACGTTTCATTCTTCCTTGTTGCCTTTAATTATTGAACAAGGAGAAATGAATCCAAGACAGATCAAACTTCTCCAAAATATGAAGGCAGACCCGGAGTATTATCAGGAGGAGGTTGAGTATTATGAACGAAAATTACAAAGTATATCAAATGAGAAAACAAGCTACTAAAAAAGCAAAGTACTGCTTACACAACAAGTTGTGCAACGTACTCCGCCTCGACAAGACGAGTATAACACAACCATCGAATGAGAAACAATAGATTATAAAGAGGATTATTTTAAAAGGAGTAAAGAATTAGGAGGTGAGAGAATGGAAACAAAATGTGATTTCATGGTAAATCGTGCAATTTTGATAGAAATGGGCTTTAAACCTAGTCAAGCTGCACGAATGATTAAAGAGAGCAAGGCATATCTTGCAAGGGTTGAAGGTATTGATTTTTATAATAATCGTCAAGTTTGTGTGGTGCCATCTCGAGTAATTGAACATCTTTTTCACATTCAAGTTGCGGAATAAACAGTACAAGCGCGGTACTATTAAAGTAGCTTTTCTCAAGTACAGGGAGGAATGGAACGATGCCAAAAATTAAAAATATTTACCAAGATAAAAAGACAAAAAAATGGTTCTTCCGAGCATATCTAGGTATAGATGAGAATGGAAGAAAGGTTCAGAAGACTAAACGAGGTTATGCTTCACAAAAAGATGCCAAAATTGCTTATGACAAGTACATGGAAACACATGACTTTAACAAGACAATTCCTAATCAACTGTGTTCTACCAATCAAATGACTTTCGAAGAGTTTTACAAGGATAGGTTTGTAAAATGGTACGAGAGACAGGTCAAAAGTCAAACATATGAGAATGCGCAATTCATTTTCGAAAAGCGTATGCAGTTTTTCTATCATTTTCGTGTTCGAGATATTACAAGTCACGATATTGAGGATTGGTTATTTGAACTAAGCCAGACAGAGTCACGTAATTCACGGAAAAAAGTCAATGGCGAAACGTTATCAAAATCTTATATTAATCGGATTCGAGGGCACCTAAAAATTGTGTTGGATCGGGCTGTTAAAGAGGGGGTGATTGCTAAAAATCCCGTTGAAGATGTTTCTTCGCTTCCTTCTGAGAATAAGAAAGTTGAGTTTTGGGAACACAGTGAGTTTCTAAAAGTGATGAATGAATTGAAGGATGATAAGATTCAAACCCACCATCGGAAGATTGTGTATGAAATGCTATTTTATACTGGAATTCGGATTGGAGAACTTGAAGCTTTGTCTTGGTCAAATGTAGATTTCGAGAAAAACACGATAACGATTGAGAAGACATTGATTTATAATACAAAAGACGATTGGTACTTTTCGACTCCCAAAACTAAAAGCGCTTATCGAACGATTGGGATGGGGAAGAAGCTTTCTTTAAAGCTCAGACAGTGGTATGACTTGCAAAAACGTATTGGAAATTTTGAATATGTTGCTCAGTTGGACGGAACATTTACGCCACCTTATTCTTTTGCGAACTGGTTAAAAGAAGCTGCTAAAAAAGCGGGTGTCAAACCGATTAAGCTTCACGCGCTACGACATTCTCATGTTGCATTTCTAATTGAGCAGAATATTCAACCGCTATCTATTCAAGAACGATTGGGCCATGCGAATATTCAAATCACTTTAGGAACTTACGGTCACTTATATGCAAAGTCAGATCAACAAGTGGTAAGTGCGATTGATAATGTTCAAGAGGGCGCTATTCTTTCAAAAAATGACAATTTATTGCCAGTCTGAGTTTTCCACGGTTCTATCATAAGACAAATAAACACTTTTGCACCAGTGTTTTCAGTTGAATTGCTCCTGTTGAAGATGTATCGGAAATAAGCAAACTGCCATTAAGCAGGGAATGGGTCCTGTTTAATGGCAGTTTTTTATAATTTACTATGACATATCAAATGAACCTCTAGGAATATGTATTAGAAAAGAAAATTTATAGAGAATAAACCTGCAATTGTTTCAATAATTAGAAAAAATCAACCTCGTTTTGTTCAAAATGTTTCAAAAACCACTTGACCTAAAGTCAACTCTAGGTGGTATCTTTTTAGATAGAAGAAATGAGCAGCGATGGTTAGAACTAAGAAAAATCACGATTTCCTTTAGGATAACTTGCTATTTCTTGGTTTTACAGGAATTTAAAAAAGAGCGTCCATCTCCGATTGCCGCTTTTTTCATTCCAGAGAACGATCTACTCATTTCGACTTCGTGTCTTTTTCCTTGTGAGTAAACACACGAATCATTCAAACATTTCTACAGGAGGTACGTACATGTTATTAGAAAAAATCAAAAGCCCCAAAGAGTTAAAAGAATTGACCAGTGGGCAACTTCAAGAACTGGTAGTAGAAGCACGAACTGCTTTATTGGAAAAAATCAGTCACCATGGGGGGCATAATGGCCCCAATCTGGGGATGGTTGAGATGACGATCGCGTTGCATAAAGTCTTTGATTCCCCCACAGATAAGCTGATTTTTGATGTGTCTCATCAGACCTATATCCATAAAATGTTGACGGGACGCGCCCATGCCTTTCTTGATGCTGCTCAGTATGATGCGGTTTCTGGTTACACGAATCCGAAAGAAAGCGAGCACGATCTCTTTACGGTCGGTCATACCTCCACCTCAGTTTCGTTGGCAAATGGTGTGGCGAAAGCCCGTGACCTAAAAAATGAAACGTATAACGTCGTTGCCGTCATTGGCGATGGTTCTCTATCAGGTGGCTTAGCGTTTGAAGGCTTGAACAATATTGTGGAATTAGGCACCAATACCATCGTGATCCTCAACGACAATGACCAATCGATCGCGGAAAACCATGGAGGGATGTACCAGAATTTGCGGGCATTGCGGGAAACCAAGGGGCAAGCAGCAGACAATCTGTTCAAAGCGATTGGTTTTGAGTACCACTATTTAGATGAAGGAAATGACCTCGCTGCCTTGATCGCTTTATTTGAAAAAGTGAAAGACATTGATCATCCTGTTTTATTACACATTCATACGATCAAAGGCAAAGGCTTCAAGTTTGCGGAAGAAAATCGTGAAAAGTTTCATGCAGGCGGTCCCTTTCGTTTAGAAACAGGCGAATATATTTCTGTTGGGGGCAATCAAGTAACCTACAACAGCTTAACGACGGATTATTTATTAGAAAAAATGGAGACAGATCCTACAGTCGTGGCAGTAAATGCTGGTACACCGATGCTGCTTTTTTCTCCAGAACAACGAGAAAAAGCAGGTAAACAATTTGTAGATGTGGGTATTGCAGAAGAACATGCGGTATCGATGGTTGCTGGGTTAGCAAAAAATGGAGCGAAACCTGTCTGGGCCGTTTTTTCTACCTTTATGCAACGTAGTTTTGATCAAATTTCCCATGATTTGGCCCTAAATCATCTGCCTGGAACGATTTTGGTATACGGTGCATCGATTCATGGAGTGAATGACGAGAGCCATTTGGGAATTTTTGATATTCCATTTTTGGCACATATTCCTAACCTTGTTTATCTTGCGCCAACCTCTAAAGAAGAATATCTAGCAATGTTGGATTGGTCGCTGGAACAAACCAACGCTCCAGTTGCGATCCGAGTACCGGTTGGACCTGTCAACGAAACGGCAGTGGCAGCCTCTACTGACTACAGCGATCAAAAAAATGAGGTGACTCAAGCTGGCACGCAGGTAGCCATCGTCGGTGTCGGAAACTTTTATGCGCTAGCGGAAGAGATCGCAGAACAATTGAAAATGCAACATGGAATTACCCCAACGGTGATCAATCCTAAGTTTATTTCAGGGGTCGACAAAGAGTTGCTGGATGCTGTGGCACGAGCGCATAAACTCGTTGTCACGTTGGAAGACGGCATACGAGAGGGCGGCTATGGACAAATGATTGCCAGCTATCTTGGTGATCGTGAGATTACCGTCAAAAACTATGGCTTAGAAAAGAAATTTTATGATAACTACCGAGCAGCGGACGTTTTATCCGAACTTGGTATCACTGCTGAGGCAATTACGAAAGATGTCATAGAACAGCTGCAGAAATAAGTTCTCTTAGGGTGTCTTGTGTGGCTGATAGGATTGTTAAAAAATGAATGATCGAAGAAAACCTTGCAGAAAAACAGACTGCAAGGTTTTTTCGCAGACTATCGGTGACGATCTGCAGCAAATGCAGAAGACCAATGCTTTTCAAGCATAAAGCCTCAGCGTAGGAAGCATTGGTCAAATGCTGGCGATCCAGCAAATAATAAAGAGGTAGGAAAAGATTGCTTTGGTGTCTTATCCGGTTGAGCTCAGAGAAAATAAAAAAGTATTTTGAAAAAAGAAAAGGGGTAACTATGAAATTTTTTTCAATGAAGTTGTTGGCACTGTTGTCGGTGGCAATGGTCGTCTATTCGGCACCGGCGATTTCTGCCAATGTTCCCGCAATTGCGGCAAGCTTTCCAGAAGTAGATGCGGTCTACGTCGGGTTACTGACCACGATTCCGTCATTGTTTCTTTTGCTGGGGATTTTTACTACCAGCATGATCGAAAAAAGGATCGGTAAAAAATACACGATGGTCACCGGCTTGGTCATTGTGGCGATTTTTGGCACGCTGCCGGCATGGTATCAGGGGAGCTTTCCCGTCTTGTTTCTTTCGCGCGCGATTCTTGGCTTTGGGATCGGCTTATTCAATCGTTTGGCGATTCAAATGATTAGTTTGTTGTTTCAAAATGAGCCGCAAAAGAAAGCCAAGGCTCTTGGGTTAGAAAGTGCCGTCGGTGGTTTAGGCGGTATCTTTATGACTTTGCTGGTAGGGCAGCTAGTGAAGATCAGTTGGGAGATCTCTTTCTTCGTTTATGGCTTTGCCTTGATCAGTCTCTTTTTTGTTCAGGTGTTTATTCCCAACGAAACAAAAGCGAACACTGATGCGGCTCTGATAGCGAACGTGACGGTTTCAAAAGAACGGAAACAAAAGTCATTTGTTTTGGGGGTGCTCTTGTTTCTAATCGTTGTCTTGTTTATCAACTACAATCTGCAGATCACCCCGTTGTTGTTGGAAAAAGGAATCGGTGATGCGACCGATGGCAGTAACATGATCGCCGCCATTGCAACGGGGGCATTTATCGCAGGCAATGCCTTTGGCTTGATATATAGCCGCCTACATCGCTGGTTGCTACCCATTGCGGCATTGCTTGCAGGAAGCAGCATCTATTTGACGTATCCCTTGCAGACGGTGGGGCTGCTCTTGGGTTGTTCTCTACTACTAGGCTTTGCCTTTCGCAACATCATGCCTTTTTTCACCCACTTGCTGACGACTGGTGGTGAAGCGGAAGCTAAGTTTGGCACGATCTTCTCGATCGTTGCTTACAATTTAGGAGTCACGTTAGCACCTTATGCATCACGCTTGCTGATACTAGTCAGTGGCAATGAAACAGCAGGGATGCAGATGATCCTATCAGGGGGCTTGTTGTGCTTGATTGGTGTTCTAGCTTTTTTGGGAAATAAATACTTTCTGTATTTTGAACGAGGATAGGCGAAAGCTAGCTTAATCCTCGTTTTTCCATCTTCATTTCATCCTTCTCATCGCTTATAATAAAAAGAAACAATGATGAGTTGAGCGTACTAGACAAACTGCAGGCGTCAATCAGAGGGGAGAACCAGATGTATCTTTTTCAAAAAATTGAAGAAGCAGCGTTTAAACAAAATGATGCGAGACGAACGATCGGTGACTTTTTATTAAGCAATCGAGAAAAAGTTAGTGAGTATAGCATGGAAGAAATCGCAAAACTGACACATACTTCCAAGCCGACGCTGGTCCGTTTTGCAAAATATTTTGGCTTTTCTGGTTGGAAAGAATTTGTATATGCCTTCATGCACGAATTGGCTCATTTTGATGATGGGTCAGCAGCAATCGATGTGAACATTCCTTTTGATGAAGCTGCAGACACATTAGAAATCATTGAAAACTTGGCGAACTTGCGTATGCAAACGATTAAAGAAACAGCGGCACTTATGACCGTAAAAGACCTGAATCAAGCTGCGAGGCTCATCAATGGCGCTCAAACCATCGTCATCTATGGGCGTAGTCCAAATTCTTATTTCGGACAGCTGTTTAAACGCAACTTAAACACGATCCATAAAAAAGCCTTTCTTGCAGATGCGGATGAATCTGGCTTGATTTCTAATACGCTGACCCCACAGGATTGTGCCATTCTGATCTCTTATTCTGGTAATAATTCAGAAACGTATCCTATGAAAAATGTGAAAACATTGTTGAAAAATGGTGTGCCGATTATCAGTATTACGAGTGGTGGAGAGAACTATTTGCGGGACTATTCGACGATCGTCTTGACGATTGCTAGCCGAGAAAAACTGTATTCCAAAATCGGAAATTTTTCCACAGAAGAATCGATTCAGTTCCTTTTGACAGTTTTGTTTGCTAAGATTTTTTCCCTCGATTATCAGGAAAATATCCAAATGAAAATCACCAATGCTCGTTTTTTAGAGACGAGCCGAAAAACGACGTTTAAAGAGATGGCAGAAGAATAAAAGGACCGCACCGAATATGGTGTGGTCCTTTTTCCCTATTGTACATTGTTAGGAGTGGTTGATTTCAATTCGATAGGCTCACCGGCAGCGACAAGACGAATCCGCTTTGGATTGACGATCCGATCGTACAAAGCTTCAGGATCCCCATTAAAGGCATCGATATGCGGAGCATCCACTGTTCCCCAATGGGAGAGGATCAATTCAGCATGCGGATAGGTGTTTTCCAGCTTGACGGCATTCTCAAAGCCGATGTGCCACGCGTTGTCGTTAAAGTCAAACAAGATCGCATCTGGCTGAGGCATCTCTAATTGCTCTGGTAAAAGACGAGAATCTCCAGGAATCCACAAGGAGCCATCAGGTGTATCGATCCAAAAGCCACAATAGTCCTCAATTTGGAAGACACGATCAAATTTTGTCGTTTCATTTTGCCAAAGGTGATACGCCTTTGTTAAAGAAATCGTCAAATTCTTCACGGTGAATGAATCATAGATATCGTGGCTTTGGGCAGCAACATGAAAGTGCTCTTGTATAAGTTCGGCGACATACTTGGGTCCATGAAAGCTGTCGGTAACAGAAACTAATTTGTCAATTGTCGGAATGCTGTAATGATCGTTATCCGAATGGGTGATCAATACCGCATCTAAGTGAGGAACTGCCGACGGTTTGATTGGCAGATCGATCAGTAACGGCAGGTCAAATCCTTCTAAGACCGGATCGACCATGATACAAGTACCACGGCTGTTTAGAAGAATACCGGAGTTTCCTAACCAGCGAATGATCGTTTGATCCGTTTTTTGAAAAGCTTTTTCGTTAAAGACAATCGTTTTTGGAGGAATTGCTTGTTGTGCGTTTGTCATTTTTTTTCGTTCCCTTCGCCTGTTTTTTTATTCCAACGCAGCATCGCCGTTCGTAACAGGCTATGCTGAATCGTTGTTCCATTATGAGGTGCTTCAACGGTTTGGGGGAAAGAAGCTGCAGTTCCAGAAATTTTAAGAGAGTATTATGCCACCATTTTTTACATGATTATTCTATGGCGTGCGCCCATCGATTGTTTTTGATTGCCACAATTCAAAAGTGTCGCATTCATAGAGTAAATTATACCATTGTTTCTCCTGGCTTCGTCAAGGCAGTGCGGGGTCTTTTCGTGGAATAAATTTCGAAAAAAGAGCGGTATTTAATGAAAAGGTGAAATCCATTTCGACTTTAGGAAAATGTGTTGGAACCGCTCTCTAAAAATGGTACATTGCTGGCAGAAAGAACAGTATGTTTTACCGGTGAGCACATACAACATAGATTTTCTTTGAAATTTATCTAGGGGTGGAATGTATGAGTGAAAATTATCAATCATTAGCAAAAAAAATCGTCCAGTATCTGGGGGGACAAGAAAATATCACGGATGCCTATCATTGTCAAACACGATTACGCTTTAAAGTCAAAGATGAAAAGTGTATAGATCAAGGAGAACTAGAGGCACTCGATGGGGTTGCCAAATACATCAATAACGCAGGGGTACATCAAGTCGTGATTGGAACACATGTCAAAGATGTCTATGAAGAAGTCACAAAATTGGTTTCGCTTCAATCATCAGGGACGTCAGAGCCTGGGGAGAAAAAAGGGCCGGCAGCTGCAGTGATCGATTTTGTGGCAGGAACGTTTCAACCAATTATTCCGGCATTGTCCGGTGCTGGAATGGTTAAGGCAGTTTTGGCTTTGTTGATCATCTTTGATGTGATCACCGCTGATTCGCAAACCTATTACATGCTGAATCTTTTTGCAGATGGTGTTTTCTTCTTCTTACCAATGATCCTGGCCTTCACTGTGGCACAAAAATTGCGATGCAATCCGATTTTAGCGGCTTCAGTGGCTGCTATGATGATGCATCCTAATTGGGGTGCCTTGGTCACAGCAGGCGAACCCATTCACTTTTTTGGGGTTATTCCTTTTACATTAGCAAACTATACGGGATCAGTTATTCCGATCCTGATCGTGATTTTTTTCCAATCGTATGTCGAAAAGTTTTTGAACAAAGTGATTCCAAAATCAGTAGAACTGGTTTTTGTTCCAATGCTAACATTCTTGATAATGGGTACATTAGCCTTCTCGCTATTTGGACCGATCGGTAGTATCTTGGGTGGCTATTTGGCAACTTTCTTTACCTTCTTAAGTGTCCATGCTAGCTGGGTTCCAGCGGTTTTGATTGGGGGCTTTTTACCAATCATGGTGATGTTTGGTTTGCACAATGGGATTGCTCCTTTAGGGGTGATGCAAATGGCAGAACTTGGGTATGACAGTATTTTTGGTCCAGGGGCATTGGTCTCAAACATTGCTCAAGCAACCGCAGTAGCAGTTGTCGCATTGCGTACGAAAGAGAAAAAGACTAAGCAGTTGGCGGTATCAGGGGCGATCACTGCCTACATGGGGATTACTGAACCCGCTTTATATGGAATCAATTTGCCAAAAAAATATCCGTTAGTTGCGGCAATGATCGGTGGGGCTTCTGGTGGTTTGTATGCTGGCTTGACCAATACGCATCGCTTTGCGACCGGTTCGTCTGGTCTCCCAGCAGTCTTACTATATATCGGTGATGATACGATGCGCTATTTTTGGAATATCATTATCGCATTGGTGATTGCAGCTGTGGTGAGTGCGGTCGTTACCTATGTCTTAAGTTTCAAATATGAAACAAAAGTGACAATTGATGTTCCAGATATGAAAGCAGTAGTCTTAGAAGATACCCTATTGATCAATCCTGTACCAGGAACCGTGATGCCACTGAATCAAGTCAAAGATGACGCATTTGCTTCTGAAGCACTCGGAAAAGGATTTGCGGTCGATGAACCCATCGGTGAAGTCATTGCGCCTTTTGATGGAAAAGTCGCTGCTGTTTTTCCTACCAAACACGCGATTGGCTTGGTTTCAGACACGGGAATTGAATTGTTGATCCATGTCGGTTTAGACACAGTGGAACTAAATGGTCAGTATTTTGATGCGTTAGTAGAAGCAGAGCAAAAAGTTACAAAAGGACAGCGACTGCTGACGTTCGATGTACAGCAGATAAAAGCTGCAGGATATGTCACACAAGTACCGATCATCGTTACCAATACACCACAATATACCGCAGTCGAACTTGTGAAGGAAGGATTGGTAGCTAAAGAAGAGGAAGTACTTGTAGTCAAAGTTTAGGAGGAAATAACATGGGATTATCAGATGATTTTTTATGGGGTGGTGCAACGGCTGCCAATCAAGCAGAAGGAGGCGTATTAGCAGGAGGACGTGGCTTATCAAATGTCGACCTCTTACCAACTGGTCCTGATCGCGCAAAGGTCGCTACGGGTGAACTGGAAATGTTGGAATGGCAGGAAGATTCTTTTTATCCAGCCCAAACGGCCATTGATATGTACCACCATTATATGGAAGATATTGCCCTTTTTGCCGAAATGGGGTTTAACGTGTATCGGATGTCACTTTCTTGGTCACGGATTTTTCCGAATGGCAATGACGAAGCGCCCAACGAAGAAGGACTGCTTTTTTATGAGAAAATCTTCAAAGAATTGAGAAAACATCAAATCGAGCCATTAGTCACGATTGCCCACTTCGATGTTCCGCTGCATTTGATCAAGGAATTTGGTGGCTGGAAAAATCGCCGACTCATTGATTTCTATGTGGCCTATGCGGAAACCGTCTTCCAGCGCTATCGCGGGTTGGTCAAATATTGGCTGACGATCAATGAAATCAATATTTTGTTGCATCAGCCCTTTGTAGGTGGCGGGATCGTCTTTAAAGAAGGGGACAATCGGCAAGAAATCAAATACCAAGCAGCGCATCATCAGTTAGTCGCCAGTGCCTTAGCAACCCAAAAGGCTCATGAAATCGATCCGACCAATCAAGTTGGCTGTATGCTGGCTGGCGGCAGTCATTATCCTTATACTTGCCGACCTGAAGATTACCAAGAAGCAATCAATCGTGATCGCGAAGGCTATTTCTTTATCGATGTGCAAGCCCGAGGCAAATACCCCAATTATGCCTTGAAAAAATTTGAGCGAGAATGCTTAACAATCAAAATAACACCTGAGGACGAGGCGATTTTAGCGGCTTCTCCTGTTGATTTTGTCAGTTTTTCTTATTACTGTTCTCGAACGGTCAGTGCCCACCCAGAAGACTATACGCAAGCGACAGGGAATCTCTTTCCATCAATTAAAAATGAACATCTATCATCGACTGAGTGGGGGTGGCAGATTGATCCGTTAGGACTGAGAAATTCATTGAATCAATTGTATGATCGCTATCAAAAACCGTTGTTTATAGTAGAAAATGGGTTAGGGGCGATCGATACCCCTGATGAGAATGGGTTTGTCGCAGACGATTATCGGATCGACTATTTAAAAAAACATATTCAAGCCTTCAAAGATGCGGTGACGATCGACGGCGTGGAACTACTTGGTTATACTACTTGGGGTTGTATTGATCTTGTAGCAGCCAGCACCGGTCAAATGAGTAAACGCTACGGCTTTATCTATGTGGATCGAGACGATCAAGGCAACGGCACCTTGAAACGAACCAAGAAAAAATCCTTTGAGTGGTATAAAAAAGTGATCGCTTCAAATGGGGAAGTTTTATAATATACAAAAAGAATGACACGAGAAAATGTGTCATTCTTTTTTTGTGTCGTGCAACATCAGGACAGGGAAGCAGGAACTCTTTTTTTACACGAGCCAATGGTGGACGCTTTGCAACGGCTTGCTATTTTTTCCCTACAAAATGCGCAAAACGGACAAACTGATTTTGGGCTTCTTCTTGTAAAAATTCTTTAGGTGTCAGCTGAAATTCTTGTTTGAAGCAGCGTAAAAAATGGGTATAGGAGTTGAAGCCGCAAGCTTCGAAGGTGGCGGTGGCGCTTCTGGTTTTACGTAAAATTTCTTTGCTCTTTAAGAGCCGTTTCTTAACGACATAGGCATGAAAGGCGACGCCAGTTTCTTTTTTGAAGGTCCTTGAAAGCGAGTATGGGCTCATGAAAAGGGCTTTGGCGACGGTCTCTAAGGAGAGATCAGCGGTCAAATGCTGATTGATATAGGTAATGGCAGACAAAATGTCTTTATTTTTATAGAGTGAGTCGGATAAAAACAGCGGTTCTTTTTCCTGATAGGCAATCGTATTGATGGAAATCAAAAACGCGATCAAATGATTTTGATAAAGTAAGTCGGTGCCATAATTGCTATCCGTTTTTTTGCGCAAAGGACGCAACAGCTGATCTAGTTGGTCGGCATCGATCGATAAAATACGACTGTTGATGCCGCCGTTGCTACGAAAACAGGCAGTGAGATCTGTTTGGGTAGTGGAGAGGGCAGCGAGATAAGTAGGATTGATATACAGGTAGGTTCGCTCGAAAAAATCAGAAGTTTGATGGACGATTCGATGCAAGACATTCGGAGGAATCAAGATGATCGTACCAGGTTCTAGAGGAAATTCTCCGCCATCGATAAAGAAGACCGCTGATCCTTTTAAGGTACAGTGAATCTCATAAAAACTATGGTAATGATAAAGGGTATTGTTTTCTTCTACGATGTCTTTGATATGAAAGGCCTCAAAGCGATCGTTGATCATCGTGTCCGCACTTTGCTTCTCCATGATTGGCTCCTTTCGTGCTCGTTTGATTTTATCATACAAGAATAGATAGTAAAGTGTCAATAACTGCTATTTTTGTGTAAATGTAAGCGTGTTACGATCAATCTATCAAAGAGAAATGAGAGGATGAACCCAATGGTGATTTTAGAACAGTTATTTGTGGAAAAACGTGTCGTGGAAGAAAAAATTGATCGCATGATCGAAAATTTAACAACGATCAAGGATGATAATGGTGAATTTCTATTAGACTTTGACGGCTTGATCGTTGATGATAAAAGCTGGGGGATTTGGAACTGGCCGCAAGGGGTGGGACTATATGGCATTTATAAAAACTACCAAATCACCAAAAATCCTAAAGCGCTCCAAGTTGTGGAAGAATGGTTTGAGCAGCGGATGTTAGAAGGCGCGCCCCCTAAAAATGTCAACACGATGGCGCCGCTTTTGGCAATGGCGTATCTTTATGAAGACACCAAAGATTCTCGTTACTTGCCTTACCTTGAACAATGGGCGGAATGGGTCATGCATGATATGCCGCGAACCGACGAAAATGGTCTGCAGCATGCGACCTATGGACCAGAAAATCGTAACCAGCTTTGGGACGATACCTTGATGATGACTGCTTTGCCTTTGGCGAAAATTGGCATGTTGCTGAATCGTCCGGCTTATATCGAAGAAGCAAAACAACAATTTATGATCCATATCAAATACTTAGTGGATAAAAAAACTGGGCTTTGGTTCCACGGCTGGACCTTTGAAGAACGCCACAATTATGCACAAGCGCTTTGGGCAAGAGGCAACTGCTGGATCACCATTGCGATTCCTGAGATCATTGACATTCTCGACTTGCGAGAAGGAGATGCGTTACGTAGCTTCTTGATCAATACCCTCTTAGACCAACTAACTGCCTTGCAAGAAATGCAAGATGAAAGTGGCCTGTGGCACACCTTGTTAGACGATCCTAGCTCGTATGTGGAGGCTTCCGCGACGGCTGGTTTTGCCTATGGGATTTTAAAAGCCGTTCATAAGCGTTACATTGACAAAGCTTGGGAAGATGTTGCCTATAAAGCGTTAGCCGGTTTGATCGAACAAGTCGCAGAAGATGGAGAAGTCCAAAATGTTTCCATCGGTACTGGAATGGGAGAAGACTTGGCGTACTACAAAAACATTGCGATTACGGCGATGCCTTACGGGCAATCATTGACAGTCTTAGCATTTACTGAACTATTGGTTTCATTTTGTTAATTTGAACACCTTACGTAATAAAGAGAGGAGCAGACAAAGATGATCAAAAAAGCGATTCGGATGAAGTTACATCCTGGTTATGAAGCAGAATATGAAAAACGGCATCGCGAACTATGGCCAGAACTAAAAGAGCAGCTCATAGCACACGGGGCGAAAAGCTACCAGATTTTCTTAGATCCAGAAACCCTTGCGTTGTTTGGCTACCTTGAGATTGAAGATGAAACCCGCTGGCAGCAGTTAGCGGCAACCGAGATCAACCAAAAATGGTGGCATTACATGGCAGAACTCATGGAAACAAATCCGGATGATTCGCCAGTGACACAGGAGTTAAAGGAAGTCTTTACGCTGTAAGCTAGACAAAAATGCTCATTCCTTAAAACGAACACGGTCGCATCAGTTGTTTGACATCAATCACTGGTTAGCCAAAGAGGTAGTTCGCTCACATTCGTGAGCGGACTACCTCTTTTGTTGAAATAGCAAAACAATGCTTTCGTTATAGAAGAAACGTTAAGAGAGAAGGGCTTTTTCTTGCTGCTTCAAAAATTTCTTTGGTGTCATACCAGTAATCTTTTTGAACGTTTGAACAAAATATTCGGGCGCATTGCTAAAGCCCGTCATCGCTGCCACTTCGTAGACTTTGTAGTTTTTCTTCAGCAGTTCTTGTGCTTTTTGGATGCGGTATTCGGCTAATTTTTGATTGAAGCGAATCCCGGTTTCTTTGTAATAGGTTTTTCCTAAGTATTCAGGATTTAAGTACAAAAGATGGGCTGCGATCCATTTCAATGACAATGCTTCATGGTCATAATATTCTTCGATGATCAGGTTGACTTTTTGGGACAGCTGCATGTTCTCGCTATCATCTAAGCTGCCCCGCATCAAATCGATACAGTGAAGCAGCATAAACTGGAGTTCGTGCCAATTATTCAAGAGCATGATCTTTGGGGAATAGTCATCAAAGTAAATGTCTTTTTTGATGCGATGGTTTTCAAAAATTGCCGATAACAAATCGTTGACCTGCAGCCGCAATAGTTGGACAGGGTAAAGCTCCATGCGACAGGTAGAAAAAAAGTTTTCCGTAAGAACTTGGGCTAAAGTCAGTTCGCCTTTGTCGATCAATGCCAAAAGTTTTTCACGGTATTCCATATAGAGACTATTTTCATAGACATTTTCTTGTGAGATTTGGGCTTCTTGGATGACTTCAAAGGTATCAAAATAAAACTCCTTATCCAAGTTCCGCTTGCCTAAATGATAACTGAGTAAAAATTTTTCGGGAGTTTCGACCCAGCAATTGATGGCGATCCCTTTTCCTAGATGCGCAGCCTGTACCTTCGTTTTAAAAAAGAGATTAAAGGTATTTTCCGTACTGAAGTTCAGGATATAGCCAACTTTGTTTTGATGACCGATCACCAACTCGTGATGGTTCTCATAGCTTTCGATCCGCTTAGCGATGGCGTGATAGAATTTCGAATCAAATAAGTACATACAAAATGGAAAAACGAACGATTCAGGCAGCGGTTCTTCTCCGCAGCTATTGATGTATTGTTCAATTTGTTGTTTTAAATAGAGGGTAGATTCCATTTGGCGACGTTCAGAGCGTTCGATCGTCTCAGCCAACGCTTCTGAAAGCTTGCTCGGAAAAACAGGTTTTTCAAGGAAAAATTTGACCCCTAAAGCCATCGCTTCTTTGGCAAAGGAGAAGCTGCCAAAGCCTGTCAAAATAATGATTTGAATCGCAGGATTGATGGCTTTTAATTTTTTGATCAAGGCAAGTCCATTGACTTTAGGCATATTGATGTCGGTAATCACGATGTCGATGGTGTTTTGCTGACAAAATGCCAAGGCTTCTTCACTGTCTGTGTAAATTCCTTTGACCACTAATGGGAAATCAAAAGAAGCAACGAGGTTAGCCACACCATTTGCTATCAAGGGTTCATCGTCAACAACGAGGATATTTTTCATGTTTCACTCACTCCTTTTAAGGGGATCACAAAGCGCACCGTCGTCTTTTTGAAGGGAATCGAGGAGACGATGGCTAACGACGCTTGATCACCATAATGCAGTTGCAATCGTTTTTGAATATTGGTCAATCCGATGCCGCCTTCTTTTTCAATCGAGAAGTTGGCTTTAAAACCAGGGCCATTGTCAGAGACACTGACTTGGAGAAAGGTTGCTTGTTGTTCAATTGTAAGGACGAGGCGACACGTCTCCTTCATATCATTGACGGCGTATTTAAAGACATTTTCAATCAATGGTTGAATCAGTAACTTAGGAATCTTAAAGGACAGGTCATTCACCAAAATTACTTCGATATACTCGATCCGTTTCCCGAAGCGAACGTTTTGAATATTGATATAGGCATGCACGATATCTAACTCATCTTGCAGAGTCGTGAAGTCAGACTTGGTATCAATTTTTTTACGAAACAAATAGGCAAGGGAGGTGACCATCTCTGAGATCTGCCACTGCTGATTTTCAATGGCGATCCAGTTGATCGAGTCTAACGTATTGTAGAGAAAATGCGGATCTAATTGTGCTTGCAATCCCTTAAATTCGATTTCTTGGGACAAAATACGCATTTCATAATTGTCCTTGATCAAGGCATTTAATTCATCGATCATCGTATTGTAGCTTTCGTAAAGGACCATGATCTCTTCTTGACTATTTTCTGGGACAGCGAGGGTCTTTAAAGAGGCCAGTTTTTTCGTTTTCCGCAGAACGGCCATTTGCGAAGCCAAGTCAGCTAAAGGACGGGTCAGCTGATTGCTTATTTTCCGAATCACAACAATAATCAAACATAAAAAAGGTAAACTCACAGCGATGGAAAGGCCTTGTAGTTTATAAAGATCCGCTAAGACTTGGTTTTCAGGCAGTAAATAAATGAAGGTCATATTCGGCATCGTCTTCCGATCCATTGCATAGTAGTACTGGCGGTTATCAAACGTCATGGAGCCGATCGATCGCTGGAAGGATTCCATTTTCTGCTGCAAGGTATTTTGATCCGCAGCGAGGGTTTGCTCGTCATTTGCGGTACTATAAAATTGGTTCTGATACGCCATGAAAAATTGGTTTTGTTCAGAGACAATAGGAAGACTTTCGATCTCGTTACGAAAGAAGGACGTATTGACTAGAAATATCACCGTACCAATATAGGTCAAAGAAAGATCGGCTGTTGAATAGATTTTTCGCAGGTAGACACCTTGAGAAAGGTCTTTTGCAAAAAACCAACTCCCTTTGGCAGGCTTATCGGGCAAAGTCTCGATCATATCTTTGATGGTTTGGCCATTAAAGATATGGTCGGTCTCGGCTAGAAAGTTGATCATGTTTTCGTTCGTTGGGGTAAAGAGATAGACGTTTTGAATCGTTGATTCATTGCGTACGAGGGCGTTGATTTCTGCACTTAAGGCATTCTTTTGGTCGATCGCCTCTAAGGATTGCAAGGAATCTTGTGCCAAGATCCTTTGTAGGCCATTTTGGATCGGTGTACTATCGATAATGCGAAAAGAGAGGGTTTCGACGGCAGTTAAACGTTTGGCGATATTTGTTGAAATGATCGAGACATCTTTATACGCGGCTTCTTTCAGCTGCGCCATGTAGACTTGTCGCCAAACTAAGGTCAGGAGAACAGCCAATGAGACGATAATTGCCACCGTCGCAAAAAAGACAAAATGTAACTGTCGCTCAAAAGGCTGCTTTTTAAAGTGATTGATCAGCTTCTGGGACTTCATGGACACTGCCTCGCTTTGCTTGCAATTGTTTGGTTTTTTCAATCATCTGACCATGAAAAAATTCAGCGAAAAACAAGAAAATCACTAGTCCAAAGACGAGTAACAAGGAGGTTTTGGCAGTCAATAAGAGAAACAATAAATACCAGGTAAACAACAAGGCAAGGCCTTGCAGTGGGTAGCGAAAGACTAGAAAGATACTGACGTACAAGGTCTGTTTCCAAGCGTGTTGTTCGGCTTTGGCATAGGTCATAAAGCTGATGAATGCAGTGTAAAGGAGGAGAATCGTTAAAAGTAAATAGACAGGGCGCAGCCAAGCCATTTCAGTCGGGAAAAAATGAGTAATCCGTAAGTTAAACAACAACAGGAGTACTGTACTCAATAATCCGATGCCAAAAAGGGAAAAGGTGCGAAAGGCTTGCTTGTAGGCTTGCCAGAAGGCAACAGCTGAATAGTCATGGCCAGTTTTACGAAAATCATGTAAACATTTGATCGTGACAGCGGTGGCAGGACCGAAGCCAAAAATCCCCAACCCTAAAAGGGTAAAGAAAAGCCATAAAAGGTTTAATTTAGCAAAATAAGCTGTTACCGTAAAAAGACGAAACAGTCCGGTTTGTATTTTTTTCATTGTTTCCACCTACCTTGTTTTTTGAAAAGTAAGCCTTTTCAACGCTAGTATAGCATAGTATATTGGAAAAAATAGAGCATGTCTGTTTTTTTACATTTTTCATCTGTTTTTCTATTTTTTTCTAGCTATTGCCCGTGAAGGCTTAGCCTTCAGCAAAAACGACAGTCTAGTTTTTCACATATTTGCTCTTGTTTTTTCATTTTTATTAACGAGGATTTCCATTACAATCACCTTGTAAGCGCAAACAAAAAGGAGTGTAGAAGAATGAAGAAAACTTTTTTAAAAGCAGCGAGCTTGTTGTTTCTTGGGGCGACCTTAGCAGCTTGTGGCAACAACGGCAATAGTAGCGGAAGCTCAGAAGCTGATGCAGATGGGAAAACGACGATTTCCTTTACCTGGTGGGGATCAGAAGTCAGACACGAGAAGTATATCGAATCGATCAAAGAATTTGAGAAACAAAATCCTGACATTAAAGTTGAATATGAATATGGTTCTTGGGATGACCATTGGAAAAAACTAGCAACAAAAGCGGCTTCTGGAGAATTACCTGATGTGATCCAGATGGATGTGCAGTACATTGCGCAATATGGAACGAAAAATCAATTAGCAGATATGTCGGAATTTATCGGCAATGAGATTCAAACCGATGATATCAAAGAATCAATTTTAGCAACTGGCGAGTTAGATGGAAAAGTTTTTGGCATACCAACTTCTGTCAATACGATGGCGATGCTCTACAATCCATCATTGGTAGAACAAGGGGGCACTGGGATCGACTTTAGCAATTATACCTTCGATGACCTTGTAGAAAGTACGGCAGCGATCGCTGAAGCAACCGGTGATTATGGTTGGAATGATAACAATGACAACAGTACGATTTTGCAATACTTTTTACGTACTAAAGGCGAAGATCTATACCAATACGATGCAGACGGCAAACCAGAGATCGGTTTTTCCAAAGAAAACTGGGTTGAATTTATGGGGGCTATCGCGGACCTTACGGAAGCCAAAGCAATGCCAACCGCAGAAGTGACTAGCAATGCCAACAGTATGGATCAATATCCGTTTTCACAAGGAAAAGCAGCCTATATGATGACTTGGTCCAATCAATACTTGACCTATAAGGCCTCCGCCGCAGAAGATGTCGAAATCAACTTGGCTCGTCCATTCGACTCAGAAAACGGGGCGATGGCGTATCGACCAGGGTTCTTTTATTCGATCGCGAATGCTTCTGAATCAAAAGAAGCAGCTGCGAAGTTTGTTGACTTTTTAGTGAATAGTGAAGAAGCCAATAAGATCATCGGTACTGAGCGGGGGATTCCTTCCAATGATGCCATCAAAGAATTGCTTTATGCCGACATGACACCAGAAGAACAAGAGTCCTCTGATTTCTTAGATGATATTGCAGACATCGTCGGTGATCCATCCCCAATCCCACCAATTGGGTTTGCTGAAATCAACACGTACTTTAAAGAGCTGTACGCAGAGATCACTTATGGCACGATGACACCAGAAGAAACCTATGATGCCTTTACGCAACGCTGCGAAGAAATTTTTGCAGAAAACTATCAATAAGCATAGCTGCGGCGCCTTTACTGACTTTTTCAGTAAAGGCGTTTTTTTAGGAGAAGCAATGGAAGAAAAAATATAGGTCCTCTAGTTTTTCACATTTCTGTGCTTTTTTTTCTATTCATTCTTAAGAAGCACTTCGTTAAAATCAACTTGTAAGCGTAATCAACTATAGGAGGTAGGAAGTGAAAATTATGGAACTACAATCAAAATCACCCACGGCAAAAGAGCCTGGGAAACTCAAAAGCTGGTTTAATCGATTACCAGAATCAAAACAGAATATGGTTACAGGCTACTTATTTATCTCACCCTTCATCATTGGCTTTTTTGCTTTTATTATCGTCCCGATGGGGATTTCTCTTTTTATGTCTTTTCATGACTATGATTTATTGACAGAGGCGCAATTTGTTGGCTGGAATAACTTTAAGACGATTTTTACGAATGATCCCAAGTTTGTTCAGTCACTGACTGTTACGCTGAAATATGTTGTGTTGGCAGTCCCTTTACGGCTGATCGTCGCATTAGCAGTGGCGATGCTGATCAACCGCCCATCGAAATTAAGCGGCGCTTATCGGGTATTATTTTATATCCCTTCGATTTTAGGTGGGAGCGTGGCGGTCTCGATCATGTGGCGGAATCTTTTTGGCGATTCAGGATTGATCAATGGCGTGCTAGCGGCGATCGGCTTAGACCCCATCTACTTCTTTAAAAGTCCTGGCTTAGCGTTGATGACCTTGATTTTATTAGCAGCGTGGCAATTTGGCTCGTCGATGTTGATTTTCTTATCCGGTTTGAAAAATATTCCGAAAGATTATTACGAAGCGGCAGAAATTGATGGGGCAGGAAAAATCAGACAGTTTTTCAATATCACGGTTCCAGTCCTGACGCCAATCATCTTTTTCAATCTGATCTATCAAACGATCATGGCCTTTTTGACGTTTACACCTGCGTTTATCATTTCGAATGGGACGGGTTCACCCCGTAACGGCACGTTAGTCTATTCCTTGTACATGTATCAACGAGCCTTTACCGATTTCAAAATGGGCTATGCTTCAGCCTTAGCGTGGATTTTACTGGTCATCGTTGGGTTGATTACGATTCTGTTGTTCGCAACATCGAAATTTTGGGTGTTTAAAGAAAACGAGGAGGTTTGATTGATGCGTGAACAAAAACAAAATTATTTCTTTGATGCCGTGATCTTAGTTGCTGCATTACTGATGCTTTATCCGATTTTCTGGCTGCTGTTTAGTGCCTTTAAACCTAGTAGTGACATTTTTCGAACGGCAACGGAGTTGATCCCCCGCAGCTGGACGTTAGAAAACTTTACCAAAGGCTTTGAAGGGATCGCAGGGATTCCCTTCATTCGCTATATTTTCAACTCGTTGCAAATCGCGTTGATTTCAATGGTAGGGGCGGTCTGTTCTTCGGCTGTCATTTCTTATGGATTTGGTCGAATTCCTTTCAAAGGAAAAGGCTTTTGGTTTGCTTGTATCTTGGTCACGATGATGCTGCCGCAAGAGATCATCATGGTGCCTCAGTATCTTTGGTTTAATCAATTAGGCTGGCTTAACTCGATTCGTCCGGTAACCGTTCCTTCATACTTCGGACAAGCTTTCTTTATTTTCATGATGGTTCAATTCGTCTCTGCGATCCCGACAGATTTAGATGAAGCAGCAAAAATGGACGGCTGTGGACGGGTCGGTATTTTCTTCCGCGTGATTCTACCGTTGATGAAGCCTTCCTTGGCAAACGCTGCGATCTTCTCTTTCTATTGGAAATGGGAAGAACTGATCGGACCAATGCTGTACCTCACACGTCCGCAAAACTACACGGTATCGATTGCCTTAAAGCAGTTCCTGGATGCTAGCAGCACCTCCAATTGGGGAGCGATGTTCGCGATGTCTGTGGTCTCCTTGCTACCTGTGTTGATCATCTTCTTTATTTTCCAAAAATACATTGTTGAAGGCATCAGCACGACGGGTCTTAAATAATTGTGGAAAAAGATATTCGCTGTTTTGGAATATCTTTTTTCTATTGAATGAATTCGTTGAAGAAAGGACAAACCGATGGAACCATTTCAAGTAATTGATTTTCATGTCGTACCAAGCACGATCGGCGCTCATCAAGCGACCCTTATTTGGGAGAAGCCGCTGCACGCTCAAGCTATTTTTGGTTATCAATTGTTTTTAGACAACGATTTGATCCAAACCAGACCAACAAACAAGACGCATTGGACGTTGACAAACTTATCTGCCGATCAAACGTATCAAGTAACGATCATCTGTCTCGATCATCAGGGGTGCCTGCTTACAAATACCGCAGTCACGACGACCTTTCGTACAAAGAAAAAAAGTGTTGTGATAGATGTTACGCAAGCACCCTACCATGCTGATAGCAAAGGCAAAGAAGATAGTACCACCATTCTCCAGCAAGCGATCAACGATTGCCCTAGTAATGGCACTGTCTGGATCCCAACAGGGGCGGTGATCCTTTCTGGTGCGTTGGAGCTAAAAAGCAATATGATTTTTCAGGTAGATGGCACATTGCAAGCAAGCCTCGACATAGAAACGTATCGGGTTGCCCCTCACGAGTATTTAGGAAGCGTGAATCAAGAGGGCTTACCATTAAGCCGTTATGAAGGCTGGGAATTGTTTTGCTTCCGTTCTTTGATCAACATTGGGTATATCGATCGGGGCGATCGAGGACGTATCGTTTGTGAAAATGTCCGTCTTTGTGGCAAAGGGACGATCATTGGTGGCGGGAATCCATTAGGACTGGCGATGCGAAACTCTTATGCAGACCGTGAACAGTATCCAGAATATGTTTCTGATGGAAAACCTGGAAGACGAGTAAGGGGACGTTTGATCTGTATGATGCAGGCCAAAAACATCCATTTGACAGAGTTGACGTTGATTGATCCACCATGCTGGACTGTCCATATGATTTACTGTGACACCGTTGTGACCCACGGGGTGAATATTCAGTCCAAAGGCATCGACAATGGCGATGGTTGGGATCCAGATTCTTCGCAAAACTTGCTGATTTTTGACACCGTTTTTGATACGGGTGATGATTGTATCGCAATCAAATCTGGCAAAAATCCAGAAGGAAATCAGATCAATAGACCAGCGAAAAATATTCGGCTGTTTGATTTGGCTATTCGTGGGGGACATGGCATCGCGATTGGTAGTGAGCAATCTGGTGGTGTCGAAAATATCTCCTTTCGAGATTGTCAACTGACCAATACGCTTTATGGGCTAGAATTGAAAGCGCAGAATGATCGTGGTGGCTATATTCGTCAAGTGACGATCATCGATTGCCTGTTGGATCGTTTCATGGCTCATCCTGTCGCTTACAATGCCGATGGTCAGGCAGCCCAACAGTTACCAATCATTTCGGATATTTTGGTCAAGAATACCCGTATCGTAGGGCAGAACCCTTTGGTCGAGCTAAAAGGGTTTGTCGATGAACAAGCACAGCAGGTTTCACCGATCCAACGCGTTGCTTTTGAGTCAGTTGCCTTTGAATCAGCTAAAGGGCAAAAGAAAATGATTTTTGAACAGTGTCAGGAGGTCAGCTTTAAAGAAGCAGCGATCATTGATCGAGCGGCCATAAGTGACGCAATAAGTTGCCAAGAAACAGTCGAACTATCCATGGTGGGACAAAAGAAACTCACGTAGAACAAGCTTTTGAAAATGATCTGCGTTGGTTCTCCCAATGAGAAACAGTTAGTTAAGCACCTTATTTCCTCCCTTGACAGGTTGCGCCTTTTTGCTTTTGTAGACAAAAAGGCGCATTTTTCTAACAAGAAAGGACGATGCAAAAAAAGACGATCCCCAGAAATCAAAAAGGACTTTCATTTCCCGATAATGGGACTATAGTAAAGAATGTAGGGAAAAGGACGCCAGAAAGCACATGGGAGAAGGCAACGAGATGTGCCAAGAGTACCGCTTTACTTGATGGACAGCGCCAGTAAGAAGCACTCAGTTCTATCCAACGAAATGATAGATGAAAAAAGGTTGGCGATGCGCAATTTTTACAATCATGGGTATCGACAAACCTATCAACAGCTTAAAACAAAAACGTAGGAGGCAAGCAAGAATGGAAGACATCACGCAATTATTGCAACGAGAAATTGACCAAGCATCAACTGTGCAGGGAACAGTGATTACACCACCCGGCGCCTATCAAATCGGCGCATTGTTTTTAAAAAGCAATGTGCACTTGATTGTCTCAGAGGATACGATTCTGTATGGTAGTCAAGAACTGGCCGATTATCCCGAAGTAGATAATCGGGTCGCAGGGATCAATATGAAGTGGCCTGCAGCGATGATCAATGTTTTTCACGCAGAAAATGTCATGATCTCTGGAAAAGGAAAACTTGATGGTCGTGGAGAAATATGGTGGCAAACGTTTTGGGGAACAGATGAAGCCAGCGGGATGATGGCGGATTACGCAAAGAAAGGCTTACGCTGGGCAGCAGATTATGATTGCAAGCGCCCACGAAATATCCTTGTTTATGAAAGTCAGCAAGTAACCATCAAAGGCATTTCGTCGGTACAGTCGGGTTTTTGGAATACCCAAATCACGTATTCTCACCACATATTGATCGACGGCATCACGATAGACAATGGAAAAGGGCCTAGTACTGATGGCATCGATATTGATTCCTGTGAAGAAGTCACGATTCAAAATGCCTACATTTCCTGCAACGATGACAATATCTCGATCAAGGCGGGACGTGGGGCAGAAGCCTTAGCCCAGCAAAGAAGCTGTCGGAAAATCACGATCAAAGACTGTCAGTTAGGGTATGGTTCAGGAATTGCCATTGGTAGTGAAACTTCGGGTGGGATCGAAGAGATCAAAATCCAAAAAGTCGTCTTTGAGCAAACTGGCGCAGGGTTTCGGATCAAATCCGCCAACAATCGAGGTGGATTTATACGCAAGGTCACTGCTTCGGATTTAACGATGAAGGATGTTGGCTTTCCTTTTCTCTTACAAACAAATTGGTACCCAGATTATAGTTATCCAGAACTGCCAGCTGATTATGAGGAAGAGATTCCCGACTATTGGCACAAATTGATGGTACAACCAGCTATTCCAGTAGGTCCAGCAAAGGTCTGCGACATTACTATTGAAAACGTGCAAGCTACCAAAACAGGACAACAAAGCGCGCGTGCTTTTTTCATCGAGGCCAGCCCAGCAGAACCGATCCGCAATCTAACATTAAAAAATCTTTCCATCCATGCCGACGAGTTCGGCAAGATTGCAGGGGTTGAGAACTTAAAGATGGTGGAAACGATCGTCACTGCGTTAGCGCCGACCTTGGATCAAAATGATGTGTATGAGCGGTAGTAGAGAAACAACGAGAACGTACATCGCTAAGTAGGAAAAGAGAGGGGCACAATGAGGGAAAATCTTATAAAGAAATATATTGATACATTTAATCACAATGATGAAGAACTTTATTCTCAATGTATATCAAATGCTGACGCAGAAACCTGGATGATGCAAAACGTCCCAGTATTTACATGTAATCAACCATTATTTGAAGAAGCATATTATTTTCGATGGTGGGTATTTCGGAAGCATCTGAAAGCCACACCAGAGGGAACGATCATAACTGAGTTTTTACCACCCGTTCGTTGGTCAGGACCATACAATTCCATCAATTGTGCTGTTGGACATCATCTTTCCGAAGCTCGTTGGTTAAAATGTGGTCGCGAACTCATTCACGAATATGTTGATTTTTGGTTTAAAGGCAGTGGAAATCAGTATGCCTATTCGTCTTGGATCATTGATGCGATCAAAAATTATGCGATTCTTTGGTCAGATGCTGAGTATGGTGTTCAGTTACTCCCTCATTTGGTAACCTTTTATCAAGAGATCGAAACACATCATCTGACTCGTTATGGTTTGTTTTGGTCAAATGATGACCGGGATGCCATGGAGTGTTCTATTAGTGGTAGCGGATTGAGGCCAACATTAAATAGTTACATGTATGCCAATGCCTTAGGAATTGCCTATTTTGCCGAGCAAGCAGGTGATTCTTCACTTGCTAAAGACTATCGAAATAAAGCGTCACTTTTAAAACAAAATATAATAAAGTATTTATGGGATTCTGAAGAAGAATTTTTTAAAGTGATTCCCTTAGAGGATAAAGATGCGCAAATTGCAACATTTGATTTTAAACAAATACCAAAGCAACACAATGTAAAAGAATTGATTGGCTATCTCCCTTGGCTCTTTGGTATTGCCGAAGATACTCATGCGAGGGCTTGGCGCTATTTGAGTGATCCCACGTGTTTTCACGGTGAGTATGGTCTGACTACAGCAGCCAGAGATCATCTGTGTTATAACTTACCTAGTGAGAAAAATCATGAGTGCCTTTGGAATGGACCATCTTGGCCGTTTGCCACAACCCAAACGATCAATGCAATGATAGCCTCACGGCAAAACAAAAATAGTTCACTTAAAGCAACAGACATTTCACGAGAATTGCTGACCTATGCGAATAGTTTTTATCGAAACAAAGCAGATGGGACAAAAGTCAATTGGCTTGATGAAAATATTGATCCAGATACAGGAGAATGGCTTTCCAGAAAAATTTTAAAAGACCAGAACTGGCCCATAGGAAAAGGTGGCTATGAACGTGGAAAAGATTACAATCATTCTGCTTACAGTGATTTATTCATTCGTGGATATTGTGGTATTCATCTTTCTGATGAGGGACTGCTGACGATCGATCCAATTAAAGATACGACGCTTGAGTATTTTTCTTTTGAGGATTTGCCGATGAAAGGTGATTTTATTTCTGTCTGGTATGATCGATCAGGAGAACATTTTGGCAAGGGCGTAGGCATTACGGTATTGATCGATGGCAAACACTATCAGAGTAAAAATAAGATTGAAATCAGTTTGTAAAGGACCAAGAAATTGGTCTTTTTTAATTTGAAAAATTTACAGCCTAAATGGTTTGGTCACAAGTAGCTTCTTAAGAGAATGTGCTACTTAAGTAAGAAAGACCTATCCATCTATTTAGAAGCATAGCATGAAATTAGAGACGGATAGAGAAAAGAGAGCGAAGATTTTAAGCCAAGAGCCAGTGCTTCAGATGTTCTTACTTTTTTTGGAAAGGGAAGACTCAGCAGATCGTTGTCAACAAACCCCTACCTAGCCATATATCAACGATTAACAAAAAATGTCAATTGCTGGAAATCCTGCTTTTCGTTATGCTTTTGGTATTGAAAGCGGTTTATTTAATCGGGCTCAACAACAAAATCTAAGGAGGAAAAGTAGTGAAAAAATTAAGTACGATTCTTGGTTTGGGGTTACTATCAGTCGCCTTTTTGTCGGCATGTGGGAAGGAGGAAGCAGGTTCCACAACAGATTATGATACGATTTCGATTTTATCGCCGTACATTGAAACTGAACCCCCTGCAAGTGACAACGAGATTTTGAAGCAATTAGAAGCTTACACTGGCAAAAACATTGATATTACCTGGGCACCCAATACATCCTACGAGGATAAAATGAATATTACGTTAGCTTCAGATGATATTCCAGAAGTGATGGTCATTCAAGGAAAATCAGGAGGATTTATCAAGTCAGCAGAAAATGGCGCTTTTTGGGATTTGACCGACTATTTAGCTGATTATCCTAATCTCTCTCAATCTAACGAGGATGTTTTGCGTAATTCTTCTGTGAATGGCAAAGTGTACGGAATTTATCGGAAACGTGATGCGATGCGGACGGCGGTGATCATCCGAAAAGATTGGTTAGAAAACTTAAACTTAGATGTACCAGAAACGATCGATGATCTCTATGAGGTTGCCAAAGCATTTACTGAGAACGATCCCGATGGGAATGGTGAAAATGATACGTTTGGTTTGATTATTCCCCAATGGCCTGGCTCGATCAATTCCAATAGCCCATACGATGTGTTAGCTACTTGGTTTGGGGCAGGAAATGCTTGGAAAGAAATAGACGGCACTTTAGAGCCATCCTTTATGCAACCAGAATACCTAGAATCAATGCAATTTGTTAAAGATATGGTGGAACAAGGCTATGTCAATCGTGATTTTGCAACCATGGCAGCAGATAAATGGGATGAGCCGTTTATCAATGGACGTGGTGGGATCATTATTGATACGTATTCACGAGCAGCACAAATCAGTAATAAATTATTGCAAGCTGGAGAAGAAGACCTCGTCGTCTTTACAGGGAATTTAAAAGATAATAGCGGTACGATGAATGCGTTACCGACAGATGGCTATTCTGGTTTCTTGGCGATTCCTAAGTCGAGTGTCCAGACAGAGGAACATCTAAAAGAGGTGTTGACGTTCCTTGATAAATTAAATGATAAAGAAGCACAGGTATTGCTGAACAACGGAATCGAAGGAATCAATTTTGAAGTAGTGGATGGAATGTCCGTCGCACTAGAAGGATCAGAAGCTGAAGCGTTAGCCAATGCAGTCAAAGGCTATTCACAAATTGGGATGAATGTAACGGAAGATACCCTGTACTATATTGCTAAGCCTGATACAGAAGCGGCTACTGAAAGCTATGAAAAACGATTGTCATTGATGGAAGCTGATTTAGAGCACGCTGTCTTTAACCCAGCAGCCTCCTATAATACAGATACGTATGTAACAAAAGGGGCACAGCTTGATCAGATCATTAGTGATGCGCGGGTTCAATTTATTGCAGGACAAATCGATGAAGCGGGTTGGGAAGCTGCGATCGAACTTTGGAAGAATCAAGGAGGCACGCAGCTGATGGAAGAAACGAATGCCCTTCATCAAGCACAATAACGACAGTCGAAGAAGGTTGAGTGGATCTTGCTCTCAACCTTTTTCTTTTTCAATAATTTTTTTCAGCTAATTATTCAGCTAATAAAATGGAGTACTATTTAGGTGAGACGAGACAGGTAGTAAGAAATCAGAAAAGAAAAAATGGAAAAAAACAAGTGGAAACCCTAATCTAACGCTTGATATCAAGGAATTCAAAAAAAGTCAATTGTTAGAAATGTAGGTCAAGTTTACTATGAAAAGAGAAAAGTAGCTCATATACGCATAAAAGGAGAAGAAGAAATGTTAGCGAAATTGATCTATGAAAATCCGCTGAATCAAGCAGCAGATATTCAACACTTTATTGCTGAAGGAGAGCCCAAAATTACTTTCCAAGACGGGATGATTCTGGCGAATACGTATTCTGAAGAATCAAACAAACAACCACATTTTGTTTTATGGCTGCCTCAACAATTTCCAGCGGACCTACGAATCACCTGGCAGTTTCAACCACTGGCTGAACCAGGCTTATGTATGCTCTTTTTTGCAGCAACCAATCGCAAGGGTGGCTCGATCTTCGATTCTGGAGTACCCAAACGAACCGGGGCATATCCCGAGTATCATTCTGGAGGGATCAATGCTTACCACCTTTCTTATTTTCGAAGAAAGTATGAGGAGGAACGGGCGTTTGAAACGTGTAATTTGCGCAAAAGCCATGGGTTTCATCTGGTCGCCCAAGGCGCAGACCCACTTCCGAGTTTAGCAGATGCCCGAGGGTTTTATCACCTAAGAATCGATAAGGTAGGTGCAACGATTTCCTTTTGGATCAACGACTTATTGGTGTTAAGGTACCTTGATGAGGAACAGTTTGGTCCCGTATTAACTAAAGGAGCGATCGGATTTCGGCAAATGGCGCCAATGAAGGCCCGCTATAAAGACTTGAAGGTATATTCCTTAGAGGAGGAACGGTGATGAATTGGCAGAAAGCATATCAAGCAGCAGATTTTGTCTTTTATTGTTTGCTGATAAATGTAACCGTTATTATAGGTGCACTAGTAGGTGGGATCATCTTTGGACTGGCGCCTAGCGTACAAGCAGGATTCCACGTAGCAAAGAAAACCCTTAAACAGGAATCGCCGCCTTTTTTTCAAACGTTCTTTGGGTATTACCGCAGGAACTTTTGGCGATCGAATCGCTTGGGCTTACCGATCATTCTCTTTTATTTGTGCCCCATGGTGGTGATCCAGCAAGGATTTTTAGCGGCATTGACTCAAACTGGCTTGATCCTATTGATCGTTAGCCAATGCGTCGCGATCGCTGTGATCAATACATTGCTTAGCATGTACGAATATTATGTGCTCCCAACGAAGAAGTACCTAGGCGCTTCGCTACGCTTTCTTTTTTTTCAACCTATTGGCACCTTTTTAGGCGTCCTTTGGTTTGGGATTTGTAGTACGATCAGCTTTTTTCTCCCCGGTCTCCTTCCATTTTTAAGTATTGGGATGTGGATCATTGGCACAATGGGGATTTACTTGAAATTATTTGATGAAAATGAACAAAAGCTAAAGCAACAAAACGATGCAGTTCAACCTGCAGAGAGGGAAAAGGAGGAAATCGAACATGGCATTGAAATGGCTCAAAAATAAACCTAAGGGAAAACGTGGGCTGAGTTTTGGGTATCCATGGGAAAAAGGAGCTTTACAACCTGAGGTTCTAAGTGAGGAACTGTTTTTGCTGGGGGAGGAGCCGCTGCAAACGAAAGTACTGGCTTACTGGCCAGATGGCAGTGTGAAATGGACAGGACACAGTGGTCTGGTGGCAGAAACGACGCAGTTACTTTTTCAAAGAAAACAGCGTGTCCAGAAGAAACAGGCGATTGCTAGGGAAGCTTACAACGGTATTTATTTTGACAACGGTACGATCAAAGGCTTCTTCCCGAAACATGGGGAAGGGAAAAATGTATTGGACTGGGTAGCGGTCAAGGGGCAGAAAAAATTGCAAGATCTTCACGCAATCCTGCAATACCAAAACAAAAAGGTGCAGTCCAAAGTAACGGACTTGATGTTGGAAGAAAATGGTTCAGAAAAAGCCGTTATCAAAGTATCGGGCGTCATTGAGATCAATCAAGAAGTGGTGCAAGAGTTTATTTTACGGTTCCGCATCTTTCGCGAAATCAGCAAATTGGAAATCATTCATACGGTCATTATCATCAAACCACTTGCTTATGAAGGCATGGGGATAGCATTTGATTATGCGTTGACAGGTGAAAATTGGAATCGACAAGTCAAATTTATTGCAGATGCTGTGTATCATGAAGCGGCACAATTGTTACTTTCACGGCGACACTATCAGCAAAACATTCCCTATCAAGAACAAGCCAGTGGACAGCTCGTTTCATTGACCTCAGCGGACGAGCCGATGCTGTCTCATGCGGTGGAAAATGCTATTTGGGACAATTTTCGGGTCAATCAAATCAATCATCGGTCATTTGAATTAGAAAAACAGACCGAAGCTGGGTACTGTTGGTTGCCCATTGGGGATGGCGAGCATTATTCAGGTACCTTTTACGCTGGGGGAGAAACCGGCGGTGTTGCTTGCAGCATGGAGAAATTTTGGGAAAAAGCACCATCTGCGATCGAGGTGACAGGCATCACCCAAAAAGAAACCCAAATCACGATGTGGCACTGGTCACCGAATGCCAAGCCAATGGATTTTCAGCACTATTCCAAACGGGATCATATGCTTAGCGGATACGAAGGAATGGAAGAGATTCGTTCGACGGCAGTTGGCGTAGCAAATACGACGCGTTGTTGGTTGGATCTATATGAAGAAGCCCCATCAGAAGAAGTGTTGCTGGGCTTAGCTCAAGAAAACCAAGAACCTGCCCAGATCGTTTCATTGCCTGAGCGTTATCAAGAGACGAAGGTTTTTGGCAGGATCAGTTTACCAGACGAATCAACGAAAACGAAACAGCTGCTGGAGCAACAATTGGCTGAGATGCGTCAATTCTATTTAGCAGAAGTCCAACAAAGAAGTTGGTATGGCTATTGGAACTATGGTGATGTCATGCATACCTATGATCAGTTTCGACACCAATGGCGCTACGATCTTGGTGGGTACGCTTGGCAAAACACTGAATTGGTCCCTAACATGTGGCTTTGGCTAGATTTCTTACGGACTGGTGATCCAAGCGTTTACTATCTGGCTGAAAGCATGACGAGACATACTTCAGAAGTCGATCAGTACCATGCTGGTGAATACAAAGGATTAGGGTCACGGCATAATGTCATTCATTGGGGCTGCCAAGCAAAAGAAGTTCGAATTTCAATGGCGGGTCTCCATCGCTACTACTACTATTTGACAGCGGATGAACGCATTGGGGAGATTATGGAACAAGTCAAAGACAATGAAACCTATGCTTTTGATGCGTTACCACCGATGCGCGAGTTTTATGAACGAGAAACGAAGCGGATACCGATTCGCATCGGACCAGATTGGGCTGCGCTAGTCTCGAACTGGTTTACCCAGTGGGAACGGACGAATGATCCTGTTTACCTTGAAAAAATTCGCACCGGCATCACCTGCATCAAAGCCATGCCCCAGCGTCTATTGTCTGGTCCCACAGTGTTATTTGATCCACAAGACAAAACCTTATCTTATATGGGAACTGGGAATTTTGGCGGCTATCACATGGTCATCTCCTTTGGGGCGCCGCAAGTTTGGTTAGAACTTGCTCAAGTGCTGGAAGACCCCAAGTGGACAGAGATGTTAGGGGAGTTTGGCTGGTTTTATAGCTTGAGTCCTGAGAGAAAAGCAGAAGAATCAAACGGAGTACTGACGGAACCTCATTTTGCCTGGCCAATGTTTGCGTCGACGATGATGGCCTTTGCTGGGCGAGTGCGTAACGATCAAGCAATCAGTCAAAGGGCTTGGCAGTTATTGCTTGATAATGACAATTCGGGTGTTCCATTGCCGATCGAAGCGACCATTGAAGCAGCGACAACGTGGAAAAAAATAAAAGAAATGCCGTGGGTATCGACCAATGTGTTGTCACAGTGGGGTCTAAATACGATTTGTTGTTTAGCACTGATCGGAGCGGAGTTAGAGGAGGAGAATGAATGGAAACAACAATAAAAAAAGTGCCGAAAACGAAAGAGCAATGGGGGAGTTTTCTCAACCATTTTAAACAAAATAAATGGCTCTATATTTTGACGATTCCCGGGATCATCTATTTTGCAGTATTTCGTTATGCACCGATGTATGGGTTGATCATTGCTTTCAAAGATTATGTGCCTTTTTTAGGAATCGCAGATAGTCCATGGGTCGGAACACAAAATTTTATGGATTTCTTCAATAATCCTGATTTCTTTCGGATCTTGTGGAACACGTTGATGATTGCCTTTTTAAACATCTTCTTTTCGTTTCCAGCACCCATCTTTTTGGCACTGTTACTGAATGAATTGCGCAACAAGCTATTTCAGCGGACCATTCAAACCTTCGTCTATGTACCACATTTTCTTTCATGGACGATCGTCGTTAGTCTTTGGCATATCTTATTCAACATCGATCATGGAGCGATCACTCAATTTATCGCTTCGTTGACAGGCGTTGAAATCGACTTTCTCTCAGACCCGCAATGGTTCCGCCCCATGATCGTGATGCAATCGATTTGGAAAGAGATCGGTTGGGGGACCATTATTTATTTAGCTGCCTTATCAGGTGTGGATCAGGAACAATACGAAGCCGCGATCATGGATGGTGCAGGACGTTTTCGTCGTGTGTGGCACATCACTTTGCCTGCGATTCGTTCGACGATCATCATTATGCTGATCATGCGGATCGGGTCGATTTTGTCTACTGGGTTTGATCAGATTTTCTTGATGACTAATCAGTTGAACCGAACAGTAGCAGATGTTTTTGATACGTATGTGTATATGATGGGGATCACCAATGGCGCTTACAGTTACTCAACAGCCGTCGGATTATTTAAATCGATCGTTGGGATCATCCTCGTACTTTGTACCAATAAATTAGCGAAACGCTTTGGCGAAAGCGGCTTATACTAAGGAGGAAAAAGATGGATACTTTACACAATACGAAGGCAGGGAAAATATTTGACATTTTTAATGCGCTATTTTTGGCATTGATTGGGTTATTCATGGTGATTCCTTTTATTTATGTGATCGCAGGTTCATTTGCTACGGAGTTAGAATTGACCACACGTTCGTTTTTCTTATGGCCGAATGAGATCAGTCTCGACTCCTATCGCTTTATTTTTTCAACCAACACCTTTATCCGCAGTTTGCTTGTAACGGTCGGCGTTACCATCGTTGGCACGCTGGTGCAGCTTTTCTGTACCTTCACCTTTGCCTATCCTTTATCACGTAAGCACCTAAAAGGACGGAACACCTTGTTGAATCTCGTGATTTTTGCAATGCTCTTTTCAGGTGGGATGATCCCAACGTTTATCGTGGTGAAAAATTTAGGACTGATCAATTCTTATTGGGCATTGATTTTGCCAATCGCGATCAATCCGTTCAACTTAATGATCATCAAAAACTTTTTCCAAGAAATGCCGATCGAGTTGGAAGAATCCGCCAAGATGGATGGCTGTACGGAACTAGGGATCTTATGGAAAATCATTTTGCCTTTATCAAAACCAGTGATCGCGACCTTCACCCTTTTTTACGCCGTTGGTATCTGGAACGACTTCATGAGTGGATTGCTCTATATCAACGATTCAGCAAAATGGCCGATTCAGTTATTGTTAAGACAGATCACGATGGCCTCCAGTGGTGCCAATGCGTTAGCAAGTATGGACCCCAACTATGTGCCGCCTGAACAAGGAATCAAATTTGCAGTCATCATTGTGGCGACTTTGCCAATTTTGATCTTCTATCCGTTTTTGCAAAAACATTTTGCCAAAGGAATGCTGATTGGATCCGTCAAAGGATGATACACTTCAATAGTTGTGGATAGGTTGTCATGCGTTTTTTCGCATGACAATTTGTTACATAAAATCTATTACAAGGGTGTTTGGGAATGAAGTACTTTAAAACAGGCGGTTTTCATCGAAAACTGCAGCTAGCCAGTCTATGGATCGTCGTACCGCTATTAGCCGTTGCAATCTTTTTGCATGCCTATTTGATCGGACCATTACAACGATCGTATCAAGAACTAAACAATCGCCAAGTCGAAGGAATCGTTAGTAACATCAACCAACAGTTCTCGCAGCTGGAAGTGACTTTAAGCGTTTGGGGGCAATCGTTTCAAAGGCGCTACCAAGAAGATTTATTGGAAACGACGAATTATCAGACGTTGATCCAGCTGTCGGAAGAATTGTTTTACTTAACCAATAGCTCCAATTATGTCAATCGAATCGGTATTTATTCGCTTGGAGAGGCGCCCTTTGGGATTGAAAGTGGCGGCACGTATGAATTAACGCTCGAGCAAACCAAAACAGCATTTGAACGCTATCGGATCGATAATGGTAGGCAGTATCAGTGGAAGATCATTGAAGAAGAGGATGAATTGATTTTTGTACAAAACATTGATAGCCAAGGCGAAGATCAGCCTAAAATTTTTTTAGTTGCAACGATCGACGAGCAATCATTGTTAAAGTATTTTTATGATACTCAAATTGAAAATGGGCTCGCAGCGATTTCCTTTAATCATGAGAGTTTTCGTTTTATTGGCGATCAGAACTTAGCGAATGTTATCCAACCGCTGAGTGAGGAGCATCAAGGAACCTGGGTCGAATCGATCAATGGCAATGATTATAGCATGATCGCCGTAAACAGTACGCGACTCAACCAAATATGGACGTTTTATACCGTCGTTCCCTTAGCTTTGATTACCAAGCCAGTCACTCATTTGGCTAGAGTGCTGATCGTCGTAAGCATTCTTTTTATTGCTTGTGTGGCAGTCATGAGTCTCTTTTTGGCAAAAAAACAATACCAACCTTTTGAAAAAACGATGGATCAGCTCTTTGGTAATACCCAATGGAAAAAAGAAAACGATCTGGAGTTTTTGGTGGACCGTTGGCAACAATTAAGTCGGGAAAAAGGATTGCTACAAAATCAGGCGGAACGCTTTCAAGATTCGCTGAAGCGGCAAGTGATCCAACATTTGATGGAAGGGTATTATGGCTATTTGTCAGAGGAAGAATCGCAACAATTACTGCAGCAAAAAAACTGGCGCTTAAGTGAACAAGGGTGTCGCCTGTTTTATTACCAACTCAATGATCTATTAAGCAATCAAGCCAATTCACAAGATGAAACCCACATTTTGTTTGCGCTAGAAAACATTATAACGGATGTCACAGCCATGTTTTTCCCAGAATCAACCATCGTTTCGTCAAATGAAGGGCGGATTTTGGTTTTTGTGGTCAATCAAGAGCAGCAACTGGCAGATTACTTCACGATGGTCACCAAGCAAATCAATTTGATCGTCTGCCGTTATGTCACCATCGTTAGTTCGCAACAAGAAATTGAGATTCGCAAGTTGCCTGAAGTTGCCCAACGTCTCAAAAAGCAAATCCATCTGCAACGGTTGATTCCCGAAAATCAAGTGCTTCAAGGAGAGAAAATGCGCCCGCTGCCGAAGTATTCTCTTTCGCAAGAAAATTTGATTTTAACAGCGCTGAAAAGTGGCTATCATGAAGAATTGCAACGAAGTGTCCAGCGGTTTTTGGAACAGGTCGTGGCAGAAAACAATCAACAGGCTGCGGTGATCTATGTGGTCAATCGACTGTACGATCAAGTCGATTACCTTTTAAATGAAAATGGTGTCTCACGAACGGATTATGTATCGAAAACGGTTGTGTTAGAGCGAATCGAACGACTTTTGGATATCAATCAAATCCAAGCCTTTTTGTACCATCATTTCTTAAAGCCCGTTTCCATCCTCTGGCAAGAAAATGTCGCTAATTCTTATAGTGAAATGATCCAAAAAGTAGCGGAGTACATCCAATCTGATTTTCGCAATGAACAAATTTCGTTAGAATATGTTGCGGATCGTTTCGAAGTAGACCCAATCTTTTTGAGTAAGGAGTTCAAGCGTGCCAAGCAGGTCAACTTTATTGATTATTTAACCAATGTTCGCATCGTAGAAGCGAAACGGCAGTTGCTAGAAACCGATCATCAAATCAATGAAATCGCAGAAAACCTTGGGTATAATCCCAGTTACTTCAATCGTTTATTTAAAAAGTGCACGGGAATGACCCCAGGACAATATCGAAAAGGTCAGAGCTGATCACTGTTGGTTGCTGCGGAAAAGCTCGTATTTTCGCAGCTTTTGCTCTGATTTTTCCATGTTTTCGTCAGCCAATGTTTTGTATAATAGAAAAGAAAGCGATTTCTAATGCAGCTTAAGTTCAGCAAGAAAACCAGCGGACTTGTCAACGCTGTTGGAAATCTGATAGTAAATAGATGGAGGAAGAAAAGAAATGAAAATCGTTCTAGGCGGAGATTCAACCGTGGCGGATTATCCCCTTGATCAACAGCCAATGATGGGCTGGGGACAAGCCTTACCAAGCTATCTATCCCCAGAAGTAAACGTACGCAATTTTGCAAAAAACGGCAGTACGACTCGTTCGTTTATCGAAGAAGGGTTGTTTGAGCAACTCCTGCAAGAAGTCGAACCGAATACAGTCGTCCTACTGCAATTTGGACATAATGACCAAAAAGAGAAAAATCATGTCACGATGGAGGCGTACATTGCTCATTTGACAGACATGATCCGTCAAATCAAAGAAAAAGCAGGAATCCCGATCCTGTGTACACCTGTTGAACGGCGGGTAGGAGAAGAGGGACGACTGGCGCATACGTTGTCAGCATTTTTACCTGTCTTAAGAGAACTTAGTCGAACGGAAGAAGTAGTTTTGTTTGATTTAAATCGCTATACCTATCATTATTATGACACATTAGGACTAGAAGCTTCCAAAGCACTCTTTGTTTGGTTAGCACCGGATGAGCACCCCAATTATCCTGCAGGTCTCGCAGATGATACCCACTTTTCAAAGCTCGGGGCGCATATGATCGCTCGCTATGTAGCGATTCGTTTACAGGCGTTTTTCCATGAGCAACCACTGTTTCCTGATATTTATTACGGCGCCTGCATGTATCCAGAAGTCTGGTCGGAAGAAATCATGCAAAGTGATAGTCACACGATGAAAACGTTGGGCATGAATTTTGCTAGAATTGGGGAATTCATGTGGCGTGACTTGGAGCCTCAACCTGGAGAATATGATTTTGCGTTGTTGGAACGTGCGCTAGAACAGTACCAAGCAAATGGCATCGATGTTTGCTTATGTATTCCAACGCCAACTCCGCCCCGCTGGTTTACAAAACAGTACCCAGAAGCATTGGTCACTAACCAAGATGGAACGAAGATGCATCACGGCTCAAGACAGCATGTCTGTACCAACAACGAGGACTTTCGCCGTTATGCTTATCGGTTAACGAGAAAAATCGCTGAGATTGCCGAAAAACATGAAAATGTCGTTATGTTGCAATTGGACAATGAGTTTAAATGTCATGTCGATCTATGTTATTGTACGACGTGCCAAACGCGTTGGCATACGTATTTAAAAGACAGCTATCAATCCGTGACTAACCTCAATGAGTGTTGGGGAACGAAGGTGTGGAGTGAGTGGTATGACGCATTTGAGGATGTCGTCTTGCCGCTAACGACCCCATTTTTGCATAATTCTTCCTTGATGAATGCCTTTCGCCGTTTTACCACCGATACGTTGAATGAGTTTGCGCATGATCTTTGTCATTTTATCCGAATGGAGACCGCGTTACCCATTACCCATAACTCCGCTTTTGGGTTTAACTTGCAAAATGATGAGCTATTTGCTGATTTAGATATTGCTGGTTTTGATACGTATGCACCGGCAGACAATTATCCAGCGTATACGATGAACTTGGATCGTTGGCGGAATGTCAAACCGCGCAACAAGGAAATGTTATTGTTAGAAACTTGTACTGCCAATGCTGGTCATATTGAAAACTATGCAGCACCTCGTCCTCATGGGTTTGTCACAAGTGAAGCGTTCATTGGCTATGCAGGTAATTTGAAATCCTTCTGCTTTTGGCATTTTCGTGGACATCGCTATGGTGTGGAGCAACCCCATAGTGCCGTGTTAACTGCTTGGGGAGAGCCAGATCGTGGGTATGAAGAGGTAGTTCGGATTGGCGAACTAAGACAACAGATCGCACCACTTTTAGCGGAAACGAAGTATGTATCTGCAAAAATAGCCATTATCTACTCGGATTACTCGAAACGTTTTTACACGATCGATCATGGGGGTGTTTATGATTATCGCAGCCTGTTTACCGAATTTTACGGCAGTCTGATTCGCCAAGGGATTCGTGTAGAAATCATTCAAGAAAATAGTCCGTTAGAAGGGTATGATGTTGTTCTTGCCCCATTTGTTCGTTGGATCAGTCCGACCTTGCTGAAAAAATTTGCCGCCTTTACTGAAGCAGGAGGCAAGCTGATTTTAGGCCCGATGACGGGGGATCGGACCAAAGAGCTGGCGTGGCCAGCGACAAATGGCTTAGATCGTTTAGGAGAATGGCTCGGGTTTGACCAAATCCAGCAGTTTACGGTGAAAGGACTGACTTATCAGCTAACCTATGACGACCTAAAAGAACCTTTGGATCATTTGGTCACAGTTTTTCATTGCCCAGAAGATTGGGAAACGATCGGGCGAGGGAATGACCAAACGCTACTAGCTAAGAAACAACTGGCTCAAGGAGAGATCATCTATTTAGGTGCGCTACCTAACAATTTAACAGACAGTTTGATATGGCAGTCGTTTTGTCGCAAAGAACTTTTCCCTTATGAATCAGAGCGCCAGTTGATCAAATGTTCGGAAGGTGTGATGAAGTATCGCCGAGAGTCAGCGACCCATGTCCAACTCTGGATCAGTAACTTAGGGCTGACGACAGCTGACTTTACCTTACATCTCCCCGGGTTCGAACGCTTATCAGGTGAAGCGCTGGCGCGCGGTAACCATAGGCTAGAACCTTATGAAAATTTGATTATTGAATGGGAAAAAACAGTAGAAAGCGAGGAGTCAGATGATTCATTTAGCCATCCGAGGGCATGACCTCACAGGAGAATATACACCAAAGCAGTTAGCACAAGCCATAGGTGCAAAGAAAATAAAAAACGTTCAGTTTGCCTTGAATGCGTCTTTTCCAGATCTAAGTGCTCCTGAAAAGATGAATCCAGGTATGGGGACCTTCTTCAAGAATGAATTCCAAGAACAAGGCGTTCAAATCGCTTTGTTAAGTTGTTATAGTAACTTGATTCACCCCGAACCAGGGGAACGAGAAAAAATCTTACAGAAATTTGAGCGCTATTTATTCCATGCCCGTTATTTTGGTGCCAGCATGGTGGCTTCAGAAACAGGCTCAGTCATTGCCGCGCTGGGATATAGCGAAGAGAATTTTTCGGATGAGGTTTTTGAAGACTTGATCCATGTGATCCAGCGACTCGTTCGAGTGGGAGAAAAATATCAAATCATGGTAGGGATCGAAGCTGGACTGAATCATCCGCTGTATTCGAATCAGCGCATCGCCGAGCTGATTGAACGTGTTCCTTCTGATTATTTAGGGATCATTTACGATCCAACGAATTTGATCACCGCAAAAACGGCTGCTGATCAAGTCGCATTGGTAGAAGAAGCATTTACTCTTTTCGGAGAGAAAATCGTCTGCTTGCACCTAAAGGATTTTCAACTCTCGGGAGAAGAAGTGATCCCTGTCCCGTTAGGTGAGGGACAAATACGGTATCCAGAAATTTTACAGCTTTTGATCAAACATAAGCCATACTGTTACGTGGTGCTAGAAGAAACAAAAGATGCTGGGATCGATCGTGCGGTGGCGTTGATTGAAGAGAGAGTTGGACAGGGGGGCTCTTACAACTAACACAATATTTTCAAATAGCTGCTTGATAACGAAAGCACGTACTGCTAGAAAAGCCAGTACGTGCTTTTTTCGTATGGTTTTCATTTCCTTGACAATCAATCGTACCGAATAATTCGTAGCCTTTTTGGCTAGGGCTTTTGGAGATCATTTTTATTGCCAGCCAAAATCTTTCAGACATTCGATCACATCATTTTGAGAAGAAGATAGTGACAGACCATGGCTTTTTATTTTTTCAGTGGCTAAACGAAGATCACGAGGCGCCTGTGCGTAACGTTCATCATCTGGCAAAACATACTTTCTACATAATTTTTCATCAAAGCCAAGCTCTTTGGCAATAAATGTCGCGAACGCATAGGTAGACAGTGAGTTCGTACTAGAAAAATGATAAATGCCAGTTGGTAGTTGAAGGATTTTTTCAAGCTGATCAGCAAATTTTTTGGCGTAAGTGAGTCCCCTTACCTCATGTACTGGAAAAGAGGTTGGCTGCTGATACAAGAAGGCGCTTATTACCTGCTTGAGAATATTCGGGCTGGCAGAGACTTCGGGATAAGAAAGACCCATCATCCATGAAAGGCGTAAGATCAAATAATCGCAATCAAAGGTTCTTAGGAAGGTTTCGACCGCTAGTTTTTGTTGCCCATAGATCGATGCGCTTTTGGGCGAATCCGATTCTGAATAGGGACTGACTGCGTTATCGTTGAAGACTTGTTCAGTACTTAAAAAAATGAAGCGAGCATTCTTTTTTTTACAAATCTTTGCTAATTCAATTGCACTGTCCGTGTTCACTTTTTTTGTTTCAAAGGGATGTGCTTCACAGTCGGCCGTTTGGGTGCGTGCAGCAGTATGGATGAGTATGTCAAACGTTTGCTTTTCAAAAAACTTATTGACGGCAGCTAAATCTTCATAATCGACATCCTTACGAGTGATAGGAAGAAATGTGAAGGTTTCGTGATTCTGTTTCTGAATCAAAGAGGCTAAATAGCCGTTGGCTCCGGTAATCGCGATCGTAGTCATATACTCCTCTTTAAATAGTTATATACCCATCCAATGCGTCTGCTTTTAGTGTTTCGATGATTGAGATACCAGAACTTGTCCCAATGCGACTTGCTCCGAGTTGGATCATTTTTAAGAATGTTTCTGCATCACGGATACCACCTGCAGCTTTGATCGCTACATCCTCTCCTACATATTGTTTCATGAGTGTTATATCCTCGAAAGTCGCCCCAGATGGTGCAAATCCAGTGGAGGTTTTAATAAAATCTGGTCTGATTTCTTTGGCGATCTGACAAAGTGCAATCTTTTCTTCCTGAGTTAAATACGCATTCTCAAAAATAACTTTGGAAATAACTTGTTTTTCTCGGCACAAAGAAACGATGGTTTGCATTTCTTCTTTAAGATAATCCCAATTTTGGGCTTTTACTTCAGTGATATTGATAACATAGTCGATTTCTGTCGCACCATTTTCTATTGCATCTTTTGTTTCAAAGGCTTTTGCTGCAATTGATGTTTGTCCTAACGGAAATCCTATTGCTGCACCAATCCCAATATCCGTTTCTTTTAAGTGGGTATAGCATCGGTCAGATTGAACTTGGTTGATGGCAACCATTTTAAAGTGATACTCTTTTGCTTCCTCGCACAAAATCTTTAAGTCTTCTTCGGTTGCAAATGGTTTTAAGTTTGTATGATCAATGAAACGAGCCAATTGATCAATCGAAAATTTTTTCATGGTTTCCCCTCCTGATATGTAATTACAAAACAGATGATACTTCACAATAACTTTTTTGTCAAATAGTTAAATATATTAATTTTACCATATTGACAACGCTTACCTGGTAGGTTTAGTATAAGGGTAACAATTTTATTTGTAATTACATATTGGAGGGGAAACAATGAAAGTGATCGTAGCATCTCATGGAAACTTTGGAACAGGGTTATTACAGAGCTATCAAATGATTGCTGGGGAGAATGATCAGTTGATAGCGATTCAGTTGACAGATGCAGGTGTAGAGGCGTTCAAAAAACAGTTCTATCAAGTAATGGAACAATTGAAGGAAGAGGAGGTTTTGATTCTTACAGATATCAAAGGAGGAACGCCTTTCAATGTTTCTTATAATTACTTATTAGAGCAAAAGAAACCAATCAAATTAGTTGCTGGTATGAATCTACCCATGCTCTTGGAAGTTGGTTTAGCAGTGGGAAGTCGATCGTTCGATGCTTTGTTTGATTTAGCGATTGCTGCAGGTAAAGATGGGGTGACTTTTATCGAGGACGATAATGAATTTGAGGATGAGAATATATTTTAAAGATAGGGGAGATTGAAGATGACAATAACTTTAGCACGTGTGGATGATCGAGTGATTCATGGGCAGACAACAACGAGATGGACAAAGTCACGACCGGTACAAGGAATTCTTGTTGTTGGCGATGATATCGCTCAAGATGAATTACGTAAAAAAGTCTTGAAGGCAGCTGCAGGTAATTTAAAACTAGGTATTTATACGACTGAGCAAGCAATAGAAAGTATCCCAAAAGGGAAACAATCGGAGAAAAATTTTTTCTTGATCAGTAATTCTCCACAAACATTTGCTGAACTTGTAAAACTGGGGGTTGATTTTGGAAAACAACTAAATGTTGGGCCTATGAATACAAGAGAAGGTGCAAAAGTATTAGGTAGAACCGTAGCTATTGATCAAAAGGATTATGAGGCATTCGAGTATATCACATCAAAAGGAATCGAAGTTTTGTTTCAACTATTGCCAGATGATGATAGTAAAAGCTGGGAAACAATGAAGAAAAAATACGATTCTCTAGGATAAGGAGGAGACAAAATGAATGGGAGTTTATTATTGCCAGCATTGTTAACGGGGATATTCTGCTATTTAGGTGCGATTGAAAGTCCGTGGCTTTTTGGGATGAGTGGAGGGTTCTATGTTGTTGGCCGTCCGCTTATCGCAGGGTTTCTAACAGGGATCGCATTTGGGGATATTCAGGCGGGTGTTCTATGTGGATTAGCGGTTCAGGCAGTTTTCATTGCCAATCTTTCGACAGGGGGCGCGACAAATAGTGAAATTACCTATGCTGCTTATGGTGGCATCGGACTTGCATTAGCGACGACTAAAGATCCAGCAGTTGCAGTTACCTTAGCAATTTTAATTGGCCAAACATTTGGATTGATTTTTTATAATACACGAATGGCTTTGTATTCATTCTGGAATACGCGTGCTCAGACTGCGGCTGAAACGATCGATGAGCGAGGGATCGTCATGAACCATATCGTTTATCCACAGATCACAACCTTTTTGTTGAGAGCTGTCCCCATTTTTGCGGCGATTTTCTTTGGCCGAGGATTGGTTGATTGGTTGTTAAACAATGTCCCAGATGTCGTTACGGATATTATTTCTGTTTTAGGCGGCGTGCTACCTGCCTTGGGGATCGCAATGTTGATGGGGATCGTCATTAAAGAAAAAGCACATTTAGTGTTCTTTTTTGCAGGGTTTGTTTTGATGGCATTTGCCAATCTGAATATGATCGCACTTGTTTTCTTAGCGGCGATGGTTGCTTATATCGTTTATTTGAGTACAGGGAAGACCACGATGACTCAAACGGCTCCAGAGGTTCAAGGAACAAATGTAGCTTATGAAGATGATGATTTGTTTTAGGAGGGGTTAATTATGGAGAATACATTAAGTAAAAAAGAATTGCGTAGCATATGGCGTCGTTGGGGATTCACTCATTTGTCGTCCATGAGTTATGAGAAATTGCAAGCACACGCATGGGCATATTCTTATATTCCATTTGCTGAAAAATATTACAAAAATGATCCTGAGGCAAAACGACGCTTGTTTTTGCGGCATTCAATGTTTTACAATACAGAACCCCAAACGGGACAACTGATCAATGGAATCGTGGCTTCATTGGAAGAAAAAATTGCTTTAGGTGCAGATGTACCAGAAGAAATGCCAATCAATATCAAAACTACATTGATGGGGCCACTCGCAGGAATCGGCGATTCAATCATTCAGGGAATTATTGTTCCAATCCTCTTGTCCATTGCAATGGGATTAGCTGCAGGTGGGAATCCATTAGGTCCACTCTTTTATTTAGTGAGCTATGGCATTATTGGACCATTGATTTCGTATATTTGTTTCATGAATGGTTATCGATTAGGTGTAAATGCGATCGATGTCATTGTTGGGGAAAATGCGAAACGAATCACTGATGCATTCAATATACTTGGGGTGATGGTAGTTGGCGGCTTAGCTGCATCCAATATTGCATTGACGACTGCCCTTGAAATCCCAATGGGTGAGGAGGTTCAGGCACTACAAACCGTATTAGATGGGATTTTCCCTAAGATTCTCCCCTTAGCAATGGTTTTACTTGCTTGGTATCTCTTGACCTCAAAACAAATGACTGCAACAAAAGTGATTTTAGTGTTGACGGTTATTTCTGCAGTAGGCGTTATCATCGGTGTGTTTTAGCAGGCGTTTGCCCAAGCAGATTAAGGAGGAATCGTTGTGTATATTTTAGTCCCTGAATTACGAGAGCGAATATGGGGAACACCTCGTTTGAAGCACTATATTTCCAGCGCAAGTGCCAAAGTTGGCTCGATCTATTCTCTGAGCGGAATTCCAGAGATTGATTGCAAAGTGAGAGATCAGGAGGTGACTTTGAACCAACTGATCCAAGAAAACCCATCGAAGTTTGGCTTGCCGCTAGGAGCAGTTTATCCTCTGATCATTTCTTTTACGGCTTGTGATGAAGACCTGAGTATTCAAGTACATCCGACAGACCAAGTAGCAAGAGAAAAGGAAGGGATGCCTTATGGGAAAAGTGAAGCATGGTATTTTCTAGAAGCTCCGGAGAAAAAGTGGATCTATGCTGAACAACGGATTGCCGATAAAAAAAGTTTAGTACAAGCGATCGCTCAGGGAAGCTATTCTCGTCTATTAAAGGAATATCCCGTGTCCCGAGAAGATTTGATCTATATTCCCTCAGGCACGATCCACGCTCTGACCAAAGGAGCATTGGTCTATGAAATCCAGCAAGCAACCGACATTACGTATCGGTTTTATGATTACGACCGAACCGATGAATTTGGCAAAAAAAGACAATTACATGTAAAACGTGCAGTAGAAACGCTACAACCGATGCAAAAAGTCACCAAGACAACTTTTAAACTTGGAGAAGAAGTTCAACTAAGAGAATTCACGATCAAGCACTTAGTTGTCGAACAGACACTCAAGAATTCAGCTGATGTAGCGAGTGTCGTAACGATAGTAAATGGTGAGTTAAAAATAGCGGGATCAGTGTGTCAGTCGGGACAAAGTATTTTACTGTTGCCTCATGAGTGCATCTCAATAATTGGAAAAGCTGAAGCCATTATAGCGACTCCTCATATTTATTGGTCATCCTAACCTATGTTATAATGAAAGCAAGAATTAGAGGAGTAGGTGCCAATGAACATTCCGCTGCATAAGAAAATACGACAAGATATTTTGAATAAGATCGAGACAAATGAATATAGCGAAAATCAACTCATTCCTACTGAATTAGAACTAGCTGAAATCTATGGTGTCAGTCGTCCTACGATTCGTCAAGCCATTCAAGCGCTAGTCAATGAGGGCTATTTAGAAAAAAGAAAAAGACGAGGAACCATCGTACGTAAGCCCAAAATACAACAAGAATTTACCCATGTCATTGAAAGCTATGACTCTGAAATGTCACGCAAAGGATTAATGCCTGAAACACACGTCTTAAAATTTGGTGTGGTTCGTGCGACTGAGGAAGTTTCCGAAAATCTTGCCTTAGCACCAGGCGCTAAAGTATATAAGCTGACCCGTCTACGTTTTGCTGAAAAAAAACCGATAGTTTTGGTTACAAGTTATATCCCGTTTCATCTATTTCCAGAGTTGATTCATGCCGATTTTTCACAGGAGAAACTTTATCGTAAATTTGAGGAGATGGGGTATCCGGTAAAAACAGTATCGCGAAAGCTAGAAGTGATCAAAGCTGACGAGACAGCGAGTGATTTACTGGATATCGATTTAGATGAACCGTTGTTTTATTTCCATACCCAAGGGTTTTCTTATGATCGTTTACCAATCGAATACTCCATTTCGAAATATCGTGGAGATCTTAACTCCTTTATTTTTGAACTGTCTGAGTAATCATGAGTAGTGAGGACTATTTATTAAATAGCAAAAAGCAGTTGAAGCATCCGTAATCAGGAAACTTAAACTGCTTTTTTTGTTTTATTGACCAAATATCTGCGAAAATAGAGGGATAGTTTGTTATTATAGAAGAAAGCGCTTTAATCGAATGGGGGGATGGGAAATATGCAAGATGTGGCAAAGCTTGCCAATGGGTCTGTGAACACCGTTTTACGAGTAATTAATAAAAAAATACATGAGTGAAGAAACACAAAGGAGTGAATAACCATGTGGAAAGCAAACTATCATACCCACACAACTCGATGCAAACATGCACGGGATTCTGATGAAGACTATGTGATCAAAGCCATCCAAGCTGGCTTTAAGGAAATTGGCTTCGCTGATCATTGCCCTTGGCCCTTTGAGGATGGGTATGTCTCGCCCATGCGGATGGATGTTGCGCAATTGGAAGATTACGTTTCATCGGTGAAAAGCTTACAGGAAAAGTACCAAGGACAAATCGATGTGAAATTAGGATTAGAGTGTGAATATTTTGAAACAATGATCCCTTGGCTAGTTGCAGAGAAAGAAAGGCTGTCGATCGACTATTTGATTTTTGGCAATCACTTTCCTGAAATCGAAAGCAATCACTATTACGACCATACACCCGGGGATTCGGTAAAAGCGATCAAAGATTATCTCCGTGTTTCTTTACAGGGAATTGAATCAGAAATTTTTGCTTATATGGCATACCCAGATGTGTTCATGCGGGGCTATAAAACCTTCGATTCTCATTGTGAAGAAGTTGCCTACCGCTTATGTGAAAAAGCCAAAGAGTATCAGCTGCCGTTGGAGTATAATTTGGCAGGCTATACGAACGGTGGCTATCCGCATCCTGAATTTTGGAAGATCGCCAAGGAAGTCGGCTGCTCTTGTATTATTGGGATCGATGCCCACGAGAGTGCGGCTTTAACGAATACAGAAATTTACGAAAGAGCTCTTTTAGAAATCGATGCCTTGGGGTTAACAAAGATCGATCGACTCTTCTTTGCATAAAGGAAAGAAAGTTGAACGTTTTGGAAATAAAACATGGACGCCAGTGGGGATCACTAGCGTCCATGTTTATTAGAATTGCCATTCTTGAATTTTTTTCAAGAGTACCGCTTTGTCGGCAACTTCCGCAAAGGAATGCTGAGCGGCAGTTTCGTTTAAGAAGCGCATCTCTGATTCGGTCATGTCGCAATGATGAGCCATTTGCAGGTATTCATTGGTCAATGTCGTGTTTGAGACCGTTCGGTTATCGGTATTCAAACAAAAAGGGACCTTGGCTTTCAGCCATTCTCTTAATGGGTATGCCGAGTATGTGGGAATCGCACGCGTATGAACATTGCTGGTAGGACAGCCTTCGATACAGCGATTTTGTTCTCGAACAAACGCTTGAGCAGTAGGATCTCCTTTCAAGGCGATGCCGTGGCCAATCCGTTGCGCACCGCTTTCGATGGCTTGATAAATGTTTTGCACACAGCCGCATTCGCCTGCATGTAAGGTCAGCTGGACACTTTGGTTCTTGAGGAACACTTGATAGCTGGCAGCTAAATCAGGGACGTACCCGTCTTCTTCTGGACCTGCCAGATCAATGCCGACGACTTTTTCATCGGTAAGAGCGATCGCTTCATCAAAAATCGCCGTAATATCTGGTAGGTCTTCTTGACGCATCCCAATGACCAAAACATTGCCTTTGATTGGGTAGCGTTCTTCTGCTCGTGCGATGCCTTCGATCACGGCTTGGATGGTCTGGCTGCAAGTGAGTCCTTTGTCCATCGATAAGCTGGGAGCAAAGCGGATCTCAATATAAGCGACACCATCTTGAGAGGCTTGTTCCATCACATCATAGGCGGCAGCCGCTAACGCTTCTTGTGTTTGCAAATACGGCCGAACGAAATCAAAGCAGCGAAGATAATCCCTCAGGTCATGACAATCTTTGGGGGCTTGCATCTGTGCTTTCACAGCTTCTATGTCTTGCTCGATCGGTAGTTCTTGCTGATTGGCGATGGCGATCAATGTTTCTGGACGAATGGAACCGTCGAGGTGGCAGTGAAGTTCTACTTTGGGAAATGCTTGGATTTGTTGTTGAGTAAGCACAGTGTTCCTCCTGTCTAGGTCGAATTTTTTTAAGTATGAATATAGCATACTTCCAAAGCCCATGCTACCCAAAAAAGGAAATTCTCATAGAAAGCAAAACAGCAGCCGCGAATTACTTGTGCGGCTGCTGGTTTTATTGTGGGAGAGTGGCTCAAATCAATTCCGATAGATCGGTAAAAGGCAATGACAGATCGTGAGCGGCTTCTTTTGAAGTAAATGCGCCCTCATAGGCGATGACCCCTTTGGCAAGTGCCTGATTTTCTCGCAACGCTGCTAAAGGATCGTTCGCTAGCTGCTGGGCATACGGTAAGGTGGCAATGCTCAATGCGATGGTTGCCGTTTGTGGTACAGCACCTGGCATATTCGCCACTGCATAGTGAATAACTTCTTCCCGGATATAGGTTGGCTCGTCGTGGGTGGTGACTTTGTCTTCGGTCTCAAAAATTCCGCCTTGGTCAATGGCAATATCGACGATCACAGATTTTTCAGGCATCTGTTTCACCATGTCGCGGGTCACTAAGCACGGAGCTTTTTGTCCTGGCAATAAGACGGCTCCTACCACCAAGTCTGCGGATTGGATCGTTCGTTCGATATTCAAGCGATTGGAATACAAGGTTTGGACTTGACCAGAAAATTGTCGATCCAGCTCTTGTAAGCGTGGGATCGAAACGTCTAAAATCGTTACTTGTGCGCCCAGACCTACGGCGACTCTCGCGGCATTCTCACCGGCAACGCCACCACCAATGATCGTTACCCGACCTTGACGGACGCCGGGAACACCTGAAAGCAGGATCCCTTTTCCGCCATATATTTTTTCGAGAAATTGTGCGCCGATTTGAACAGACATTCTTCCAGCGATCTCACTCATAGGCGATAGCAGAGGCAGGGTGCCGTTCGCCAGCTGGACGTTCTCATAAGCAACAGCGATCACTTTGCTGTCGATCAACGCTTGAGCAAGCTGTTGATTGGCGGCTACGTGGAAATAGGTGAATAAAACCAGTCCCTCATGCAAAAAGGGGTATTCTTCTGGTAAAGGTTCTTTGACTTTCATAACCAATTCAGAGGCCCAAACCTCTTCAACGGTAGCAATCGTAGCGCCGACTTCCTGATACGCTTGATCAGAAAAGGTTGATCCTGCACCAGCGCCTTGTTCAACGAAGACTTCGTGTCCGTCTTGGACTAACTCATAGACTCCCGAGGGCGGCAATGCCACACGATTTTCATTGTTCTTGATTTCTTTTGGGATACCGATTTTCATAAACTTCACACCTTTCTTTCTTCCATTATAATAGAAAGCGGATTCCTAAGGGGAGAAAGAATGGTTTTTTTATTAAAAAAGTAAGATCCAGTTGCTGCCTACGCCACGACAAAGAAAAAAGCCCCGAACGGGGACTTTTTTTGATCAATCAGCTGAAGGTCCAAAAGCGTAAGCTTTGATCAGCGATTTCATCTAGTGTGTAATAGATAGCGTAATGGGATTTTTCTGGATCATCATTGGGATCTAAGACAAACACTTGATCGTCCATCATTCCACCTAAGACCATAATATGGCCGCCATCTGTAAATTCCCCTGGAGTCACAGAAACGATGACGGGATGATTTTGTTGCAAGTAAGCTTCAACACTGGCTAGATCTGTGCCAAGATCATAGTAGTTGTAGCCGTTTGCATCGGCAAAGTCAGAAAAAATCCGCCAGTCCGTTCCTTGGCCGTCAACGTAATAATGATCTCCTGCCCAATCAAGGACTTCTAGTGGCGAAATGGGATAGCCTTCAAGATAGGATTGAACCATCGCAAGAGAAGCAATCGCACAGCCGTTTTCTGCTAAGGTTTGGCTGCCGTCATTGCCATAGGATCTATCGGCCCAATCTTCGTTCGTCTGCAAGAAAATCGGTGTCGTGATGTCCATTTCCCATAAATAAGCAGTGATGTCATCACTAAAGATAGCCTGAGAATAAACATATTCGTCGTCATAACTCTCATCATAGGCAACGACGGTATGCACGTGTTCGGACAACTCTCCGTACAACACGTGATGAGAGATTCGATTGAACCCTATCCAAATCAACACCAATCCTGCCAAAACAACCATTGGCCGACGCTTTCGATAAACATCTGTCTGTTTTTGCATTTTTCCCTCCTTGTTTTACGAATCGTACGTATTCATCCTGTTCTTTTAAGTAAAACAAAGGAGGGGGCGCTTGTCATCGGCCTACAGACCGATTCCACGATCAACTGTCATATGCCTCTAGTTCTAAGCTAGTGTATTCCCATGCTTCTAATAGGGCTTCTTGTTCAGTGCGGGCTTGTTCTAATGCTTGATTCAACGCGGTCAATTTGACATGATCATTCAACGCATCTGGTGCGGTCATGTCTTGTTCCAGTTGTTGGATCGTTTCTTCTATTGCGGCAAGCTCTTCTTCGATTTGGGTGACTTTTCGCTGTAAGCTTCTAACGGCTTTTTGCTGTTCCTTGCTTTGGACAAAGTTTTGCTTGCCCGCTGAGAGGGTGGTTTCGGTTGTTTTTGCTTCCAACATCGCTGCGATCTCAGCTTCTTCTTGTTTCTTTTCTAAATAATAATCGTAATCGCCGAGATAGAGCTTGCTGCCGTTTTCAGACAGTTCCACGACCTTGGTGGCGATTCGATTGATAAAGTAGCGGTCATGAGATACGAAGAACAAAGTGCCTTCATAATCGATCAGGGCATTTTCTAAGACTTCTTTGCTGTCGATGTCTAAATGGTTGGTTGGCTCATCCAAAATCAAGAAATTGTCATGGTCCATTGCTAATTTTGCCAAAGCGACACGGGCTTTTTCGCCACCGCTTAACAGCGTGATCGGCTTTTCAACATCTTCTCCCGAAAATAAGAAGCTGCCTAATATATTGCGAATCTCGACTTCAGGTGTGGTACTGTGGTCATCCCAAAGCTCATGGAGGATCGTTTTGGTTGAGTGCAGATCGGATTGGGTTTGGTCATAGTACCCGATTGAGACATTGGCGCCAAAATGGACCTTTCCTTGAATAAAGGGGATTTTATGAATCAGCGATTTCAGTAAGGTTGATTTGCCGATCCCATTCGGTCCCACTAAAGCGATCGCATCTTTGCGCCGAACATCTAAGTCGATGGGCGCCGATAAGACTTCTTCTTCAGAATAACCGATAGCGGCATTTTCTACTTGCATCACAACATTTCCTGAAGGCTTTTCAATGGAAAAAAGGAAGTGGGCGGATTTTTCATCTCCTTGCGGGCGATCCAGCCGATCCATTTTCTCTAATTGCTTACGGCGGCTTTGCGCGCGTTTGGTGGTAGACGCACGGACAAGGTTGCGGGCAACAAAGTCTTCCAGTTTATTGATTTCTTCTTGCTGCTTTTCAAAGGCTTTCCATTCGCTTTGCAGCTGTTCGGCTTTCAGGGTCAAATAGCGGCTGTAATTGCCTTTGTAGTGGCGCATTTTTTGGCGACTCAGTTCGTAGACTTCGTTGACGACTTTGTCTAAGAAGTAACGGTCATGGGAAACGATCAGCAATGCACCGGCATATCCTTGTAGATAGTTTTCCAACCAAGATAACGTTTCGATGTCTAAATGGTTGGTCGGTTCATCGAGGATCAAGATATCAGGTTTTTGCAGCAGCATTTTTGCTAATGCCAAGCGGGTTTTTTGACCACCAGAAAGGGTATTGATTGCTTGCGTGTAAAAAGAAGGATCAAACTGAAAACCGTGCAAGACGGAGCGAATCTCATTTTCATAGCCATAGCCATTTTTTTCTGCAAATTCATGCTGCAATTGGTCGTATTCTTTCAGGAGATTGCCAGAGTCAGCAGCAGGATCTGCTTCGGAGATGGCGATCTCTAAGGTACGCATGCGCTGCTCCATCTGCCGAACCGTTGCAAAAGCTCCTAGCATTTCTTCCCAAACGGTGGCTTGACTATCAAGTCCGGTATCTTGAGCTAAGTAGCCCATCGTAGCGGTCTTATTTTTAGCGATCGTTCCTTTATCAGGACTTTCGAGTCCAGCAATAATTTTCAGTAGCGTTGATTTACCAGCACCGTTGCGCCCAACAAGCGCGATTCGGGAATTGCTGGCAATCTCTAATTGGATATTTTCAAATAAAACCTCGGCTCCGAAAAGACGGGCGATTTGGTTGGCTTGTAATAAAATCATGTGTATGTCATTCCTATCTTTAAGAAACTTGTCTGTATCAAGGTTGCAATACTACAAGTCTATCATATTTTAAGGGAAACGGCGATTGGGAAAAAGTTTGATTTTACCATTATAAAATTTATATTTCAAATTATGAGCATTCAAATTGATTTTTGAACAATGTATTTGTTATGATAGCTTCATCACAAGTGAATTTTTCACAATGGGGGAGTATTCTTTGAAAGATCATCAAATTCCAAAGGCAACAGCGAAGCGATTGCCTTTATATTATCGTTACTTGCGTATTTTGCACCAAGCTGGCAAATTAAAAGTTTCTTCGACCGAACTAAGTGAAGCTGTTCAAGTTGATAGTGCGACGATCCGCCGCGACTTTTCCTACTTTGGTGAATTAGGAAAACGCGGCTATGGCTATGACGTTGAAAGCTTGATGCAGTTCTTTGCGAAGACATTGAACGAAGACCACATGACGAATGTAGCTTTAGTCGGTGTCGGAAACTTGGGGAGCGCCTTGTTGAAATACAAATTTCACCAAAGCAACAGCATTCGGATCAGTGCCGCATTTGATGTCAACGAAGATCTAGTTGGTCGAATCGTAGATGGTGTGCCGGTCTATCCAATGGATGACATGAAGGAACAAGTGAAGATACAGCAGATCGATGTGGCTATTTTGACGGTTCCCGCACAACATTCACAAGATTTAGTGAACGAGCTTGTGAAAGCTGGCATTAAAGGAATCTTGAACTTTACACCTGCACGGATCACTGCACCAAAAGGCGTGCTGATTCAAAACGTTGACTTAACCAATGAATTGCAAACATTGATTTATTTCTTGCATTCAGGCAACGTCTTGTCCCATGAAGAACCAGTAGAAGAACCATCACTAAGCGAATAATCGCATCACATAAATAGGAACCAACAAAACAGCTGCCAGATCGTAGTATATACAACGATCTGACAGCTGTTTTTTGCTTTTTCACCACTGATCTTACTCGTCTAACTGGTCAAAAAGTGATTCGTATGAATCTTGCTCTTCAACGCTTGTGAGCGCTTCTTGATATCGCAAGATTTGTTGAGTCAAACGTGTGAAATCGATGATGCGGGCTTCACGATGCACTTCTTTCCCATTCGCGAACAAGAGGACGACGGGAACCGTCAAGACCGAAAATAAACTGGCTGCTTCTGGCTCTGCCAGCGTGTTGATGGTAAATAGGGGGAGTTGCTGGGTTTGTGCCAGTTTTTGGATGCGTGGTTTGTCTGCAACACAAATACTGCAATTCGGTTGAGAGAGATAGAGTAGTGCCAACGGTTGTTGGGCGAGCTGCTCTTGGATCGGTTGATTTTTTTGCATAAGTCATTCCTCCATGGAAAATGTACGCTGTTCTTGAGGAAAAGTCAAAATATCTGCTAGCAGCTGATCGCTTAGGTGAATAAGAAGGATTCAAAGATAAGGGAAATCTAAAGCAACGATTAAAAAAATAGGCTGCTTTAAAAAAAACGTTGTATAAAAAAAGGAAAAAACGTATAGTAATTCCAGCGTTTCGAATTTATTGATAAAGAAGGTTAAAGTTATGTTTCAGGCATTACCGAATTCTGTCCTGCAAATGAGTGTTATTTTTTTATCTATCGTCATTGAAGCCTTGCCGTTTGTCCTATTGGGCTGCTTGATCTCAGGTGCCTTACAAGTCTTCTTGACGCCAGAAAGAGTCACAAGACTCTTACCAAAAAACAAATTGGCATCGATCACAGTTGGTTGTGGTCTGGGGGTCTTTTTTCCTTCCTGCGAATGTGGGATCGTACCGATCGTTAATCAGTTCGTAAAAAAAGAGGTGCCAGTGTATACGGCGTTTGCCTTTATGCTGACTGCACCGATCATCAATCCAATCGTGATTTTTTCTACATTCATTGCCTTTGGAAATTCCGCGAAGTTCGCCTTTTTGCGTGTACTGGGCAGCTTATTGGTCGCAATGGTCGTGGGGATCTGGCTGGCGTATTTTAACAAACAAGAGGTCTTAAAAACACGGCTTGCCAATCAATTAAGTGGCGGGAATGAGCAGGCAGCTCACCCACACCATCATGGGCATGCTCACGCCCACCATCAAACGGAAAAGAGCAGTCATCCGCTCCTTCGGCAGATTCGTCATTTGTTGCAGCATAGTTTGGATGAGTTTTTCGATACTGGGCGTTATTTAATCATTGGTGCGTTGATCGCCTCAGCGATGCAGACCTATCTGCCAACTGGCTTGATGCTGACATTAGGCTCCACGAAGCTGTTAGCGGTCTTTGTCATGCTGCTGTTGGCACTAACGTTATCCCTATGTTCCGAAGCAGATGCCTTTATCGGCTCTTCGTTGTTGAGTTTATTCGGCACGGGACCAGTCGTCGGTTTCCTGGTTTTTGGTCCAATGGTAGATATTAAAAACCTGTTGATGATGAAGCGGTACTTTTCGGGGCGTTTTATCGCTTCTTTAGTTGGTTTAGTCGCAATCGTCGTTTCAATTTATGCATGGGTGGTGTAAAGAATGATTCGTTTTTTGATCTTATCAGGCTATTTTGAATTGATGATGTATTTGCAAGTGACGGGCAAACTTAATCAGTTTATCAACATTCATTATCGCTATCTCGCTATTTTATCCATGATCATTTCTTTATTATTGGCTTTGGTCCAGCTGTATTTTTGGGTCAAACAAGAGCCCGAGCATCATCATGACGATGAGCACCAGCATGGATTGGAGAAAAAATACCAACGAGTGATTGCGTATTTTCTATTAGCCTTACCGATCATCGTGGGTCTCTTTTTCCCCACCGTTAGCTTGGATACGACGATCGTTGAAGCAAAAGGGTTTAATTTCCCCCTAAGTGAAGAATCTGTGGGGGATCCAGAAATGACGACCCAATATCTGAAACCCGATACAAGTCTTTATTTTAACAAAGAAGATTATGACACTCAGATGGATGCAGCATTGGCACGTTACGCCAAAGATGAGACGATTGCGGTAACGGAAGAAAATTACTTGGAAGTCATGGAGTTGATCTATACGTACCCGAGCGAATTTATTGGCAAGAAAATCACCTATGATGGATTTGTGTACCATGCAGATCAAGATGATGCCAATGAAATCTTTTTGTTTCGTTTTGGCATTATCCATTGTGTGGCTGATTCAGGCGTTTTTGGTTTGCGAGTGGAATTACCGCAACAAACAACGGCAGAAAATAACCAGTGGCTCCACGTGGAAGGGACGATCCAATCGAAGTACTATCAACCCTTCAAACGGGACTTGCCGATGGTGGTAGCAGACCAAGAGAAGACGATTGAAGCACCAGAAAACCAGTATGTCTATCGCGCTTTCTAGCTTTTTTTAAGAAAGTTCATAAAAACATCATAAACCTTTGTTATAATGGAGAAAATCTAAGCATATGTTTGTAGTTTTATCAAACGTTTAGTACAATATAGTAGGAACATATGCTAAAATCTATACAAAAGAGAGGTGTCGTGAAATGGGTTTTACAGATGAAACAGTTCGCTTTGATTTTGATGATAGCCGTAAAAAAGAAGTCAGCGAAACATTAGCTATCGTCTACCGAGCATTAGAGGAAAAAGGATACAATCCGATCAATCAAATCGTCGGTTATCTCCTTTCTGGCGACCCGGCTTACATTCCTCGTTATCGGGATGCCCGGAATTTGATTCGTCGTCACGAACGGGATGAGATCATGGAAGTTCTGATCCGTTATTATTTAGGCAATCACGGGATCAACCTATAATGAGAATCATGGGATTGGATGTTGGTTCGCGGACAGTCGGCGTGGCGGTCAGTGACCCAATGGGCTGGACAGCACAAGGGATCGAGATCATTCGCATCAATGAAGATGAAGGCAATTTCGGTTATGATCGACTTGCTGAATTGGTGAAAGAATATGAAGTCTCACGTTTTGTGGTAGGACTACCTAAAAATATGAATAATACGATCGGACCTAGAGCGGAAGCTTCTATGGCTTACGGCGCAGCGATCGAACAGCAATTCGGTTTGCCGGTCGTTTACCAAGACGAACGTCTGACGACCGTTCAAGCAGAACGAATGCTGGTAGAACAGGCGAATACATCGCGTGCCAAACGAAAAAAAGTGATTGATAAATTAGCAGCAGTCATGATTTTGCAGAATTATTTAGATGGTGCTGGGAAACAGCTGTTTTAATTTACAGAAAAGAGGAAAATAAATGTCAGAACATACACACGATCATAACCACGATCACGATCATGAAGGACATGAACACATTACTTTAATCGATGATCAAGGAAATGAAACCTTATACGAAATTCTATTAACGGTTGACGGTACGGAAGAATTCGGCCGCAACTACGTCTTGCTTTATCCAGCAGGCGTACCAGAAGAAGAAGACGTTGAATTACAAGCGTACGCTTATATTGAAAACGAAGACGGTTCTGAAGGTGAATTAGAACAGATCGAAACAGAAGCAGAATGGGATATGATTGAAGAAGTCTTCAACACATTCATGGCGGAAGAAGAAGAGTAATAAGTTGCAAGTGCTGACCCTTTCCATAAGGGATCAGCACTTTTTTTGATTTAACGACTGTTTATTTTAGAAGCATGTCTGCTTTTTTGAAAGGAATGAGAAAAATGAGTAACGTAACGATATTCGAGCTTGAAAAGATCGCAGAAGAGCAGCTAGTTTTTGCCGTGATCATCAGCAAGTACCAAGAAAAGTTCGTCTATGTCAAACACAAAGAACGAGACACATTGGAGATCCCTGGAGGCAAGCGAGAACTAGGAGAAAGCATCACAGAGTGTGCTGCCCGTGAATTAAAAGAAGAAACAGGCGCCAAGCACTTTACCCTAGAACCGTTATTTATCTATGGTGTAGAAAAAAACGGGGAGACCGATTATGGCTTGGTGTTTGAAGCCCAGATCACGGACTTGCAGGATGAATTGACCTCAGAGATCGAAGCAATCTATGTAATGGCAGAGCCGCCTGCCAACTGGACATATCCAACGATTCAGCCGTTGTTATTGGCAGAATATTTCTCACGAACATAAAAATAATTCAGCCCACTCAAATGGAGGGCTGTCTTGAGTGGAAAAGTAAAAGCAGCGTGTTGAGTAGGAGTGAGCGAATGAGTTGCGTGATCCTGCAATCAGGGGTAGGATGAAAATGTAAACGTTATCTTATTGGAGAGTAGGGAAAGGCATGGAAAAAATTTATCAAGCAAGTACCGCAGAAGGAGCAATCGATTTTATCAATATGCGCGATTTGGAGATCGCGGCAGAGGAAGTGATTCCTAAAGGTGGGTATGGCTATATCAGCAGTGGTGCGGGAGATATTTTTACCTATCAAGAAAATGAACGCGCCTTCAATCACAAATTGATCATTCCTCATGTCTTAAAGGACATTGAATTACCGGACACAACGTTGTCCTTTGGCGGTGATACGTTGTCAGCGCCAATCATTATGGCGCCTGTTGCCGCCCACGGCTTAGCAAATGTTGCGGCAGAACAAGCGTCAGCCAAAGGTGTTTCACGTTTTGGCACGATCTATACGGCGAGTTCGTATGCCTCTTGTACGTTGGAGGAAATCCGAGCAGCTGGTGGCCAAGAAGCGCCGCAGTGGTTCCAATTCTATATGAGTAAAGACGATGGCATCAATAAAGACATCTTGGCGATGGCAAAACGCAATGGCGCCAAAGCGATCGTTTTGACCGCAGATGCAACTGTTGGGGGCAATCGAGAAACGGATCGCCGCAATGGCTTCACCTTTCCGTTGGCAATGCCGATCGTTCAGGCCTATCAATCAGGGATCGGACAAACGATGGATGCCGTTTACGGCTCCTCAAAACAAAAATTAAGTCCCCAGGATGTCGCTTTTATCGCCAAAGAATCTGACTTGCCAGTTTATGTCAAAGGGGTGCAATCAGAAGAAGATGTGGAACGAGCATTAGGGGCAGGTGCACAAGGGATTTGGGTCTCAAATCACGGGGGACGCCAATTGGATGGTGGTCCAGCTTCCTTTGATTCCTTGCAGATCGTGGCTGAAGCAGTAGCAGGTCGGGCGCCGATCGTCTTTGATAGCGGGGTACGGCGAGGACAGCATGTCTTTAAAGCGATTGCTTGCGGAGCAGATCTAGTGGCAATCGGTCGCCCAGTGATCTATGGGTTGGCTCTAGGTGGTGCCACTGGTGTTCAACAAGTCTTTGACTTCTTCAAAAAAGAATTGGAGATGGTCATGCAGCTTGCGGGGACGCAAACGGTGGCAGACATCAAAAAAGCCGTTTTACGGGACAATCGCTATTTATAAGTAATCCCTCAAAAAGGCGCTAGAATCGCTGATTCTGGTGCTTTTTTTAATGGATTTTTCTGATCATGCCCAGGAGCAGGAGCAACTGCTTTCGCTGAAAAAAGTGTATATGATTTTGAAACAATTGCAAAATCAGCTACACTTAAAAGAGACCAATAAACTAAAGGAGAGAGATTGATGATTCCAAAAATTATTCATTATTGCTGGTTTGGCGGCAATCCATTAGGTGAACAAGAAAAGAAATACATGGATACCTGGAAAAAATATTGTCCGGATTATGAGATCAAACGTTGGGATGAATCAACGATCGACCTTTCAAAATTCGGTCCTTATCTAAAAGAGGCCTATGACCAAGAAGAATGGGCCTTTGTGTCAGATGTGGTTCGTTTGTATGCGTTAGTGACAGAAGGCGGTATTTATATGGATACCGATATCGAGGTGGTCAAACCTTTAGATGAGCTCTTGACACTGGAGGCATTTATGGGCTTTGAGATCGAAACCAAGATTTCTACTGGGATCATTGGAGCGGTGCCGCATCATCCCTTTATGGAAGTGTGGTACCACGATTACGATGACCGAAAATTTGTCCGGGCAGAAAAAACGGAAGATGTCGTCACCAATGTGATCCGAGTGACGGAACTGTTGCAAAACCACGGATTAGAATTGAATAATCAACGACAAACCGTTAAGGGTGTAGAAATCTTCCCGCAAATGACGTTTTCACCAAAAAGCTATATCACTGGTGAGGTCGAGGAAGATCCGAGTACGATGGTGATCCATCAGTTTTCTGGCTCTTGGTTATAAAAGAGTAAGTCTATGAAAGGACGGACAGTGGGGAAAGCTGTCCGTCCTTTTTGCTTTTGCAAGGGATGATGGAGATGTGATAGAATAGCTTGAAAAAATGAGGAGGCGTTTTGATGGCTATCAAACGATGTACTTTGGCAGATTTAGAAGAATTGGGAGGAATCAGCGTATCCACCTATTACGATACATTTGCTCCTTTCAATACGGAGGAAAATACTCGTAGCTATCTAGAAGAAGCCTACAATCTGCCGAAACTGACCCGAGAGTTAGAAAATCCGCAGTCGGCGTTTTATTTTTTACAAGAAAATGATCAAACCGTAGGATATATCAAACTTAACTGGGGTGAGGCACAGACGGAAGCGATCGCCCCAGAGGGGTTGGAAATTGAACGAATCTATATCAAAAAAGAACATAAGCGCAGGGGCTATGGTAAAACACTGCTGCTGTTTGCCCAAGAGACCGCCAAAGAGCTGCAGAAAAAGTCGATCTGGTTAGGCGTTTGGGAATTCAACGACAATGCGTTGGCTTTTTATCAAACGATGGGCTTTGAAAGAGTTGGTAGTCATTCCTTTTTTATGGGGGATGATGAGCAGACGGATTTCTTGATGCTGAAAGAACTTTGAAATCTGCCTTTGTATGAGGAATTAGAAATTACTTTCCATTTTTTTGGCAATCAAGTATAGTTAAAGGGATTGATGAAAAAAGAACGATTGGTGAAAACCATCGCTAAGGAGAGCAATTGTAAATGGAAAAACAGAGAAACGAAAGTATTTTGTCACGTTTTCTTAAAGGCGTGGTGATTGCCTTGGGCTTTATCTTGCCTGGTGTTTCAGGTGGCGTATTGGCAGCCATCTTAGGCATTTATGAGCGGATGCTGCGCTTTATGGCACATCTCACGAAGAATTTTAAAGAGAATCTCCTCTTTTTCCTACCAGTAGGGATCGGGGGAATCGTAGGGATCGGGCTTTTATCAAAGCCATTAGAGTGGCTGCTGCAAAACTATCAAATCATCGTTTTGTGGGGCTTTGCGGGGGCAATTATTGGGACGTTACCAGCACTTGCTAAAGAATCGACCTTGAAAAGCAAACGGACAACCGGCGACCTGCTTTGGTTCTTCGGCAGTATGGTCATCGGCTTCTTGTTCCTCTATTTTATGGGCGATATCTTAGGAACGATCCCTGCCAATTTCATAGGTTTTGTGATCGCCGGCGGTCTGATCGCGTTAGGTGTTTTGGTTCCCGGCTTGAGTCCTTCAAACCTTTTGCTCGTTCTGGGCCTTTATGATCCGATGTTGAAAGGCTTTAAGAGCTTTGACATCATGGGGGTCTTTCTACCGATCGCCATTGGCGGTTTGGCAGTGATGCTGCTGTTTTCGAAATTGATGGAGTGGCTATTGACCCATTATCATTCAAAAGTCTATCACTTCATTTTAGGGATCGTTATTGCCTCAACGATATTGATCGTGATTCCTCCGGTGGCAAACTATAGCGGCTTTACTTGGGTAACGGCTGTCATCGGAATTATTTTATTTGTCTTGGGGGCTTGGTTAGGTCTTTGGATGAGCAAGCTGGAAGAAAAATATAAGTAAATCAAAACGGCACATCGTTTGGCGATGTGCCGTTTTTGTTAGGTAATGATGGGGACAGCTAAGAAGAAGCGTTGGTCGACAGCTGGTAGTAAAAAGATGGGAACGTTTGATAACGATATAATACAGGTTTAAAAACTGTTCTATTTTTGTTGAAAGATTTCCTAGTGTTTGGTATATTGTAGTCTATATAAAGAAGAATTTTTCATGTGTTACAGTTTAGATAATTGTTTGAGGTTTTGAGAAAAAGGAGGGACAAGCATGCGAGATGCGACCTATTGGGCGGAACAATTGCGGCAAGGACAAATTAGCTTTGCCGAGCGGGTGCTGATGATCGAAGAAAAAGTCAATCAACAAAATCCGCTTTTGAATGCGCTTGTAACATTTGATCCGCAAGCAGCGATCCAGCATTACGAGCAGCATCTTCAAAAAACGGTTTTTGGGGGACAACCCATGCCGTTAAAAATACTCGGCCAAACCAAAGCAGGGTGGCCAGCAACGTCAGGAGCCAAACTGTTTGCAAATGCACGAGCCAGCCGCACGGCTCATTTTGTCTCTCGTTTAGAAGAGGCAGGCTTTGTGCCGTTAGGGCAAACCAATGCACCAGAATTTGGATTCAAAAATATCACTGATCCAACATTGTATGGGCCTACGCGTAATCCGTGGAATCCTGCCTATTCAGCTGGTGGTTCCAGTGGTGGTGCGGCAGCGGCAGTGGCTTCGGGGATGTTTCCGATTGCGGGTGCCAGTGATGGCGGCGGATCGATCCGCATTCCAGCATCCTTTAGCGGATTGATCGGTTTGAAGCCAACCCGTGGCACGATGCCAGTGGGTCCTAGTGAGTGGCGCAGCTGGCAAGGCGCTTCCATCAACTTTGCGTTGACGCTTTCTATGCGTGATACGGAACAGTTGTTTTATGCGTTGCGGACGTCACAGCCGGCAGCCCCTTATCAGGCACCGCAAGTAGAATGGCATCATCAACAAGCGAGTCAAAAACCGCGGTTGAAGGTTGCTTTTACTACCGCATCGCCGACCGGTGGCCAAGTGTCAGAAACTGCCATCCAAGCAGTCCGAAGTGCAGCCGCATTTTTAGAAAAGCAGGGGCATGAAGTCGTTGAAGTGGGCTATCCAGTGGATGGTCAGCAAATGATGACCACTTATTACGCCATGAATGGTGGCGAAACAGCTGCGATGTTTGCTGAGATCGATGCTGCTCGTCAAGAACCGGTCAGACGGGAAGAAATGGAATTGATGACCTGGGCACTTTACCAATATGGCAAAAAACTGCCTGCCGCCGATTACGTTCTTGCCTTGCAGTGGTGGGATCAATTGGCAGAAAAAATGGAAGAAGTCTTTTCAACCTATGATCTCTTTTTGACCCCGACGACGGCTTATCCAGCCCCTTTGATTGAGGAAGACTTACAAAGCGATAGCATTCGCCAAAGACTGCATGAGATCGAATCGCTTGGAAAAAGTGCTGCGGGTGAGTTGATCGAAGAAATGTTTGCCAAGAGCTATGCTCTGACACCTTACACTCAATTAGCCAATTTAACGGGGCAGCCAGCCATCAGCTTGCCAACTGCTCTTAGCGAGGAAGGGTTGCCGCTAGGGGTCCAATTTATGGCGTCTAAAGGCAGAGAAGACCTACTTTTCCAAGTCGGCTATTTATTTGAAACACAGCAACGATTTCTGTTGCCAAAACAAGGAAACTAAGAGGAGGATATTATGAAACAAGTTAGAAAAGGGAAAATCGTTGCAATGGTTGGCTTTTTAGGTTTATTTGCGGGGGTCCTGTTAAGTGCCTGCAGCAAACCAACGGAAGAAGACACCAGTCTAAGTAAGGTAGAAGAAGCCAAAACATTGGTTGTTGCTACTTCGGGAACCTTGTATCCATCGTCTTACTATAACGATGAAAATGAATTAGTGGGCTATGATGTCGATGTGGCAAAAGAAGTCGCCAAACGATTAGGCGTAGAGATCACATTTAAAGAGTACAATGTCGATGGACAAGTTTCTTCTTTAACACGTGGAGAAGCCGATTTTGCTGCCAACGATTTTGGTTTGACAGATGAACGGGCGGAAAAATTCAGTCTTTCAACGCCTATCAAATACTCGTTCGATAGTATGATCGTGCGAAAAAGTGATGACTCTGGGATTGCTTCTTTAGAAGATTTGGATGGCAAAAAAGCTGCTGGTGAACCGAATACCAGCTACATGCGCTTAGCCGAATCCTATGGGGCAGAATTAGTGACTTACGACAACGCAACGAATGATCAGTATTTGACAGATGTTGCGAATGGTCGAACGGATGTGATCTTGAATGATTACTATTTGCAAAAAATGGCGGTTGCTGCTTTGCCAGATATCCCTGTTAAAATTTTAGAAGATGTCTACTTTAATCCGAATGAAACGGGCTTCTTATTTGTGAAAGATCATCAAGCATTGCAGGAAAAAGTGGATGCTGTTTTAGCAGAAATGAAAGAAGACGGCCGTTTAAAAGAACTTGCGGAAACGTATTTTCAAACCGATATTTCAGTAAAATCTGATCAAGCGATCCAAACGGTTGAAACAGACTAATGTATATTCCAACCCTTGATTTGCCGTTGATGTGGGAGTCATTGCCCTATTTGCTGTCGGGCTTGTCCTATACGGTCGGCATTGCTGTCGTTTCGTTTCTAGGAGGCAACGTATTAGGGATCATGCTCACCTTCTTAGGGATGCTGGAAAACCCCATCATTAGAGGGTTTGTGCGGGGCTACCTCTCCTTTCTAAGAGGCGTCCCAGCGTTGGTCTTGTTGTTCCTACTGTATTTTGGCTTGCCTTATCAATTGTCGGCGCTCAGTGCTGCGATCATCTGTTTTACATTGACCAGCAGCGCATTTATCGGGGAAATCTACCGAGGATCAATTGCTGGTGTGGATCGTGGGCAATTTGATGCTGCCTATGCGTTAGGGTTATCCTTTACGAAAACGATGCGTCTGATTATTTTGCCACAAGCCTTTCGTATTTCTGTACCGGCATTGAGTAATGTGGCAATGGATTTGCTGAAAGGAACCTCCTTGGCAGCAATGATCACGATTCCTGATATTTTTCAAAAAGCTAAGATCGTTGGCGGACGAACCTTTGATTACATGTCCATGTATGTGCTAGTTGCCATCATCTATTGGCTGTTGTGCATTTTGATTGAAGCCGGGCAAAAGCGATTAGAACAACATTTTTCAAAACGCTTTGCCGCTAATGAGGCTGTAAGACAATAAAAAAAGAGCCGAGGCTCTTCAGCTGCTGTCAATGTTTCCTTGTGAGACATTGACAGCAGTTTTTTCTTTAGGGAATGAAGCAGCACCACAAGTTAGCCAGAGAAAAAAGGCAGAATAGTACCGTTTACTCTGGGCGGTTTTTTATGAATTCGATAAAGGTAATGATTTCAGATAGTTGATATTCAGTAAAGTCCTCATCGATTCTTGACGCCACACGAATCTGTTTCATAGAGAGGGCTTCCAAATCATTCGGACGTCCATGCAAATAATCGAGACTGACATTGAAGTAATCAGCAAGTTCTTTTTGGATCTCAATATCGGGCATCCGATTGCCTTGCTCATACGAAGCATAGGTTGTTTTGGCGATTCCTAAATATTTTGCCATTTTTGCTTGTGTTAAACCAGATCGCGTTTTCCGCAACTGTCTTAAACGATCTTTAAACATGAAATCCCCTCCACAAAATTATTCTACTATGACACGATAGAAGCAGAAAGAAATTAATGTTTTATATCACTAATAGAGTTTTATTGCATTTACAAAGTACTCGATATGTAATACTATTTATGTGAAGAAGGATTACTACCTGTAAGAATCAGCAGATAGTGAATCGTTCTCAAGGATTTTTTTTAGCACAAAGGAGGGTAGAAGAAAGGAATAGATACACCAAAATGGAAGCGTTCCATATAAGGAGGAAGTGAAATGAAAAAAGTATTGATAATTTGTGCAGCAGGCATGTCTTCATCGTTGATCGCTAAAAAAGGAACAAGCTTTTTAACCACAGAAGGCTGGTCAGTAAGGATCGATGCCATCTCTGCTTCAGAGGGGATCGCTACGATTGCTAAGGATGAGTATGATTTATATTTAGTTAGCCCGCAAACGAAAATGCATTTTGCCAATTTAAAGAAAAGCGCCGATAAATACGGCAAACCAATCGTGAATATTCCCCCGCAAGCATATATTCCGATACCGATCGGGATCGAGAAATTAGCACAGCTAGTCAAAGAAAGCATTGCATTAGAAAAAAGTGCGAAATAAATGGAGGTAGGCTATGGATAGTGAAAAAATTCAAGAAATATCCTTTGAACTTATTTTAGCAAGCGGTGATGCCCGCACGATGATTCATCAAGCCTTTGAACAGATGCGAATCAGCAGTTGTCAAGAAGCGCAAGAGTTGTTGGACACAGCCAATGATTCATTAGTCAAAGCCCACCGCATCCAGTCAAAAATGCTGCAAGAATATGCTTCAGGGACTTCATTTACCTGTGATATCTTGTTGATCCATGCACAAGATCATTTGATGACAACCATGACCCTCAGAGAAGTTGCACTAGAAATGCTAGGGATTTATCAAAAGATGAATCGCCTTGAAGAAGCGATCCAATGCTGGAGTGCAGATGGCGAGTAAGCAAGCAAAAGTCGCGCAAAGAGATGCATCGCAAAAACTGACGAAGAAAAATCTCTATTTTCAACGTCTGTTACTTTTGCGGTACTTAGTCGCATTCTTTTTCTTTTTTAACCTATATTGGTTGTTGGCTGCTTCTTTGGCAGGGCAATGGCTGCGTGTGGTTCCACTGAGCCTGTTGCTGTTTTCAATGGGACCGGTCAGTGAATTTATTCGCTTATATGGACACCACGCAACCATCGACCCCAAGCAACTCTTTTTTACAACTTGGTATTTACGCCTTCAAACGGGGACAATGATCATTCTTTTTTTATTGACATTTTTTGGAGTGACAGAAGTTGTTTTCCCCTATTTTACCTCGCAAAGTACGGAGTATGTTCGCATAGTTCTCTGGATAAGTGGCGTCTTTGCTTGGAGTGGTGTCAGAAAATTGAAGAAAATTTTTCGCAATAAAGATAAACATTGGCAATGGATACGCGAATTTGAAGAGATAGAAAGAAAGGGTGATTGAATTGACAGAATCGAACAATAAACTATTTCAACTTTTGGAAAAAGCAGTAATGGGTCCGATGGGAAAGATTTCTCAATATAAAATCGTTCGTAGCATCATGGCGGCAGGGATGGCATCGATTCCTTTTACGATCGTAGGCTCAATGTTTTTAGTATTCAACATTTTACCGATCACGTTTCCGTTTTTAGCTGACTTTTTTGAAGCGACTTTTTTGAATTTTAGTGATTTGTATATGTTAGCAAATAGTACGACCATGGGGTTATTGGCATTATATTTTTGTATCGTTCTGGGCTATGAGTATTCCAAGATCATTCAAGTCGAGGAGAATCTCGACCTGACGCCGATCAATGGGGCGTTGTTAGGTGTTTTTGCTACATTGATGTCGATTCCTCAGCTTGTTTTTGACGGCGGAAAAATGACACGGATCAATGATGTGGAAGAAGGGCTGATCAATGGTTGGTTGATTGGTGCCGATGGGGTCGCACGTTTAGGAACTGTTGGTATTTTCACTGGGATCGTGATGGCGGTCGTTGCTGTTCAGTTGTATCGTCTCTGTGTAAAAAACAACTGGGTCATCAAAATGCCGGAAGAAGTGCCTGAAGGTGTGGCTCGTAGTTTTACGGCACTGATACCAGCCTTTGTGGTGGCAGTCGTGGTTCTGACCATCAATGGTGTTTTAGTTGTTTTAGGGACGGATATTTTTCAACTAGTAGCAATTCCGTTCGGGTTTGTTACCCACCTTACGGATAGCTGGTTGGGAATCATGGTGATTTACTTCCTCGCACATGCCTTGTGGTTGGTAGGGATTCATGGATTCAATATCATTAGTCCACTGATCACCCCGATCATGTTAGCTAATTTAGCTGCCAATGTTGAAGGAGCGAGTTTCCCGTTAGCAGGCCAATTTACCAACGGGTACGTGACGTTAGGTGGTTCGGGAGCAACCCTTGGTTTTACCTTATTTATGATCTACATTGCTAAATCGAAACAGATGAACGTATTAGGAAGAGCTGCCATCGTCCCGTCGATTTTCAATATCAATGAACCGATTATTTTCGGGGTGCCAATCATCTATAATCCTTATTTAGCAATTCCTTTCTTGTTAGCACCGATGGCATCCGCCACGATCGCGTATTTTGCCACAAGGATGGAATTGATTCGTCCCATGATCGCCAATATTCCTTTCCCAACACCCGTTGGACTTGGTGGCTTTATTGGCACCGGTGGAGACTGGCGTGCAGGCGTCGTTGCCATTGTTTGTGCAGTTGTTTCTTTCTTGATCTATTTTCCATTTGCGAAGTTTTATGACACAAAATTGCTGAAAGAAGAACAAGAAGCCGCATAAGACGAGCAGTTGGGAAAACAGCAAGTGGCTACATTATCCCTATAAGAAAAAAACAGTTGTCCCTTTGCAGTTGAAGGGATAACTGTTTTTGCAATGGTCCTTCTTTTTCATGGTAAAATAAAGAAAAGCAAATCGAGGAGGGTCTTTTATGAAGTATGAATGGCGCAAACTAGAAAAAGAGCTTTATCTTCCCAAAAAACCAACAGTGATCGAGGTTCCAACGTATCAATTTATTAGTTTGAGCGGCAGCGGCAATCCGAATCGTCCTGAATTTAGCGAAGAGATCGCCGCTTTATATACGATTTCTTATTCACTCAGGATGGGATTAAAAAAAGGGGCTTTTGGCAATGAACCCTTTGAATACACGGTCTTTCCTTTAGAAGGTGTGTGGACCTCTCTGACAAAGCCAGACGGTGCCGTCAACAAAGAAGAATTGATCTACAAAATCATGATTCGCCAACCAGAACCAGTCACGGAAACACTGTTTCAAGAACAGCTCTTGGCAGTCAAAGAGAAGAAAGACAATCCAAATCTAGAAAAGCTCATCTTTGAGCGCTATGAAGAAGGATTGTGCCTGCAAGCGATGCATACAGGTTCTTTTGACACTGAAGCGGAAACCTTTGCGAAAATGAAGGAGCTGTTAAAACAAGAGCAGTTAGTGATCCGTCCAACGATGGACACGTTCCAGCATCGAGAAATCTATTTGTCTGATCCGCGAAAAGTTTCACCAGATAAAGCCAAAACCGTCCTGCGATGGGCAGTAGAAGCAGTGGGTGGGATTCAGTGAATAAAAACTATTTAAGCATCGACATCGGCGGCACGAAAATCAAATCGGCTGTCATTGATCGCTCGGGGAATATTCTGACGCGAGGACGGATGGATACGCCGAAAAATCTTACGGAATTTCTGACAGGGATTGAAACGATCGTTGAGGACGCTCATGGAAACATTCGGGGCATTGCTGTTAGTACTCCAGGAAAAGTCAACCCAGAGACAGGGACGATCTCGTTTGGCGGGGCATTGCCTTTTTTAGATGGAGTCTCCTTAAAACAGCTGCTGGCAAAGTATCAAGTGCCGCTGGCTGTGACCAACGATGGCAAAGCAGCCGCATTAGCTGAATGGTGGCTAGGAAACCTTAAAGGGATTCAAAATGGGGCTGCCATAACCTTAGGTACTGGTTTGGGCGGTGGTGTGATCGTTGAAGGAAAACTGATCCAAGGTGCACATTTTCAAGCAGGGGAATTAAGTTTTCTACTAAATGCCACTAAGAGAAGCGATGCTCCAGAAAACGCTGAGCAACCAAATAATCAGGGATTGACCCTGCAGCAATTGGCAGGTTTTAGCGGTTCAGCGGTCGCCATGATCCGTCGCAGCGCCCAACTGCTAGGCTTAGCTGATCTTGCTGATGGTGAAGCAGTTTTTGACGCTATCAATCAAAAAGAGCCACAGGTCTGGGCACTGTTTACAGCGTATTGCCGAGAAATCGCGTGTGTCATACTCAATGTTCAAGCCGTGATTGACTTAGAGCGCTTCGTGATTGGTGGTGGCATCAGTGCCCAAGCGATCGTGGTGGAAGAAATCGACCGTCAGTATCAGCAACTGCTGGCTAGTTTACCGATTTTGCAGCAGACCTTGACGAAGCCGGATATCCAAGCCTGCAAATTTCAAAATGACGCCAATTTATTAGGGGCGCTCTATCATTTCTTTTTGGAACATGAGATGAAATAAAATAGACAAAAAAACTGCCGCGAACCAACGATTCGCGGCAGTTTTTTAGGCTTTTTTCTTGGTGTCTTTGTCTTCGTCACCTAGGTAATCTTTGCTAGTGAAGGCACTGTGGAAGTATTTGCCCTCTTGACCGTAATAGCGGTTGTAGCGCTGCTTGAATTTGCGGAACACGTAAACGACAAGAACTTTTAGCAGACAATAAATCGGGATTCCGAAAATCACCCCAACGATTCCCATCAAATCACCCATCACCAATAAAACAACCAGAATCGTAATAGGATGGATTTTCAATCGGTCACCCATCACACGGGGCACGACTAAATCGCCATGAAGCAGCTGTACAGCAAACCAAGCAATCAAAAACTTAACCAACATCCCAGTGGAGTCTTGTGCGGCAATGAAAAGCCCCGGGAAAAAGACGATAAAAGGTCCGATATAGGGGATGATGCAAAGCAGACCAGCAGCGATCGCCAGAATACTGGCATACTCTAGGCCGATCAAGAGAAAAACGACCCAATAGATCGCCCCTAAAATCAAGGATGAAATGATTTGTCCTTTCAAAAAGGCACCTACTTGTAAGTCAGAGATCTTGACGATTTCATTAAAGTCTTTGCGAAAACGCGGTGGTACTAATGAGAGGACCGAAAAATAAAACTTGTTGGGGTTGCGTAATAAGAAAAAGGCAATGATCGGTCCAGTAAACAAAGCAATGAATAAGGTCGAAATGGTTGAAAATAAACTGCTGAGCCCAGCGGCACCAGTTTGCCAATAGTCTCCAATAAAACTCATGACATTACTGGTGATATTTTGTAGTGTGTCTGTAATTTGTGCCATCTCATCTTGAAACGGGGTATTTTCTAAAAAGGCGGTCGCGTTTTTCTCAAAGTCACTGACCAAACTCGGTAAACTGTTGATCAGATCGGTGGTTTGCTGCTCCAAAATCGGATAAAGCTGGAAACCAGCAAAGACGATCAACAAAAGAATCAACAGATAGATCCCAGCAATCGAAACACTGCGGGGAATTTTTTTCGTTTCCAATTTATCGACCACCGGATTAAACAGATAGTAAAGGATCAGCCCAAATAAAAAGGGTGGGATAATAGCTGTAAGAATGGCTGAAAAGGGTGTAAATAAAAAAGAAATCTGATTTAGCAAAAAGACAGCAACTGCCGACAAGATAATCAGTCCTAAGACATAATAGCTTGTTTTGCCGCCTAAAAAGTGGATCAATCGGTTATTTTTCATAATAAGCCTCGCTTTCTTAGCTACATTATAACGAAAGACCCCTATTCTGTAAAAAAACAACGTGCCTTTCGAAAAAACCACGCTCACATTCTCAATAGCTTTATAATGAAAGAATATCTTTAATAAGGCGTTGACTGGTGACCTCTTTCTTCAAAACAGACCAAAAAACGCTCCCGTGAGCACAATGCAGGAGCGTAAAGGATTATTTGCGCACAGTCGTTAAGGTGCAGCGCCCAACGGCAGTTTTTAAGCCGCTAGCTAACCAAATAGTGGCTTGCCAAGTTTGGATACGAGCGCCGATACGATCAGGACTAGCTTCTACAATCAGGGTTCCTTCTTGGGCGGCGGCTAGATGATTGACTTGCAGGTCAACGCCGGCGGCAAAGGCCTCTTCTTGAGCCAAAGCTTGATTGGCACCGATGCTGCAGGCAGTCTCGATCAAAACACCGTTAATGCCACCGTGAACGAGACCAAAAGGCTGTTTGTGCTGCGCTTTGATCGGCATCCGTAAACGAACAAAATCGGCTGTTGCTGCTTCTACTTCGATTTCTAAGGCTTCCAGTAAATTCATTTTTTGCTCCTTTTTCTAAGAAAGTTACCATGATTATAGCATGAGTTTTGGTAGAAATAGCCGAAGATCTCAGAAAGTCGGCAACAGGGGGAGAAGTCTTAAGAAATTCCCTTAACCAAAGCAATTTCTAACGAAAAGCGACTAGATATGTGTATAATAGAGCTATGTGAATTGAGGAGGAACAAGTAATGAGAGAATGGAAAACCTTAAAAGAGTACGATGAAATTTTATTTGAACAACATGGAAAAGTGGCGAAAATCACGATCAACCGCCCAGAAGTCCACAATGCGTTTACACCAAAAACGGTGTTTGAAATGATTGATGCATTTTCGATCAGTCGCGATGAACCAGGCATCGGCGTGATTATCTTGACAGGCGCCGGCGATAAAGCCTTTTGTTCAGGCGGAGACCAAAAAGTCCGTGGTCACGGTGGCTATGTTGGGGAAGATCAGGTTCCTCGCTTAAACGTATTGGATCTGCAACGCTTGATCCGCACGTTGCCAAAACCGGTGATCGCCATGGTCAAAGGCTGGTCGATCGGCGGCGGAAATGTTTTACAATTGGTTTGTGATTTAACGATCGCCGCTGACAATGCTAAATTTGGTCAAACAGGACCAAATGTCGGCAGTTTTGATGGTGGCTATGGTTCGGGCTATCTTGCACGGACGATCGGACATAAAAAAGCCAAGGAAGTTTGGTTCATGACAAAACAATATACTGCTGAAGAAGCATTGGCGATGAACTGGATCAATACAGTCGTTCCTCTTGATCAAGTAGAAGATGAAACGATGGAATGGGCAGAAACGATGCTGCAAAAGAGCCCGTTGGCGTTACGCATGATCAAAGCATCAATGAACGCAGATACGGACGGATTAGCTGGCATTCAGCAATTAGCTGGCGATGCGACCTTATTGTATTACACGATGGATGAAGCCAAAGAAGGTCGTGACGCGTTTAAAGAAAAACGTCAACCAGACTTCGACCAATTCCCTAAATTCCCATAATGACTGGGAGTTGGCTGCAAAGGCAAGCACAACTTCATCCAGAACGACCAGCTTTTTATTGGCATGAAAAAAGCTGGTCGTTTGCTGCCTTGCAAAAAGAGGTTTATGCTTACGCTGCTTATTATCAAGCCCAATTCGTTGATCAGCCAAACCGGGTAGCTCTTTTTAGCAATAACTCCCCTGAAATGGTCTTTACGATCCTTGCGTTATGGGAGTTGGGGATCGAAGTCCAGCTGCTGAATACGCGATTGACAGCCGCTGAAATCTCCTTCCAATTGCAAGATGCCCACTGCGACTGG
>OJJJ01000068.1_pt1 | contig 75132 bp, 56 predicted proteins | sample 1596311 | NCBI WGS metagenome assembly OJJJ01 (sample SAMEA4350140, study PRJEB24818) | metagenome | biome: human; feature: gut; material: faeces | place: Denmark | collected 2013-09
CTGCTCAATCCTTTACAATACTATCTAAGAAAAGTTGGAATATAAATTGTAGAGCCGTATACGAGGCCCGTACGTACGGTTCAACGGGAGGGAGATAATTCCTAGCAATTATTTCTCTACCCTATTAAATATTGAAAGTTCATAGTAACAAGTATCAGTGACATACAATGCTAAGTATTGGATTTTACATAGTTCAGTATCGAAATGCACACTCAGAAAATATACAATCACTGCATTTACTTAGGAAATAAATAAAGCATACTTTATTTATTTTCAAAATCTTTATACATTAGGCTTGGTTGTATGCCAGAATTATTTTGATATTTACCACTGCGATACAAATCATAATCCCCTTGAATGGTATGGTAATAAATTTGACAAATGTCTACATTTGGGTAAATCTTAATTGGTTGAATACAGAATATTTCTAGAGTCCAATAGCCTGCGAATCCAATGTCACCGAAACCAGCAGTTACGTGGATAAAAAGGCCTAGTCTTCCGGTGGAAGAGCGGCCTTCCAGCATTGGAACAAATTTTTCTGTTTTTGTAAATTCATTGGTTCTTCCAAGGTATAAACGATTTGGCTCTAATATTAATCCATCCTCTGGTATGGTTATTTTTCTTGTAGGATTTGGTTTCTTCATATCTAATACATAATCATCGTATACGAGTAATTCATTGTGCAAGGATAAGTTATAACTATTTGGATTAACTTTACGTTCGTTATAAGGTTCTATGATAATTTCTTTACCAATATGCTGTTTAATTTCTTTTCCAGATAAAATCATCTGCAATCACCTCCAGGGTTTATTATTAAAAATAATTTGAATCTAATTTCAATTTATATCGTATTTCTCATTGCATAAAAGAGAATGATTTTACACTCAAATAATTATGAAATCAGTATCTATGAATATAAATAATATGAAATATAATTTCGAAAACATAACAATTCTTTGCTCTACGTATGAATTCTATTTATAAGCTATATTCTACAAAAACAGCATTAAAAATTCAAGCGATTTCTGATTAAGAATAAGAGAGGGAAATACTTGAATAAATGTAAAATAAAAGAAATTATACAATTTGAAATAGGTTTGGAAAATGGTTTTATCTTTGGGGATGGTAGATAAAAAATATTCCGTATAAAGAATTCTTAATTTGTAATTTTGTACAAATAAGATATAATAAATTATAATTAGAAAGTAAAAAAATTAAGAACGAAAAAGAGGGCATAATTTTGATAACAGTAGAGTGGAATGAGTTAGAATTAGAATTTAAAACAAATGAGCAGGTATTTTCACCAACTTCATTGGATCGTGGCACTAGGGCAATGCTCTCCTGTGTAACTTTTAATAAAGAGGATAAGGTACTTGATCTCGGTTGCGGATATGGACCAGTTGGCATTATTGCAGCGAAGGCAATCGGTGCAGAACGTGTAACTATGTGTGATATATCAGAAGAGGCAGTAGCACTTTCCAAAGAGAATGCAATTCATAACAAAGTAGAGGAAGTTAGGATAGTACAAAGCGATGGGCTTAAAAATATAGTGGAAGAAAACTTTACACTGATTTTATCCAACCCGCCATATCATGTTGACTTTAATGTACCAAAAGCGTTTATTGAAGATGGGTATAAAAAATTAGCCATCAGTGGAACTATGATTATGGTGACAAAACGAAAAGAGTGGTATAAAAATAAGTTAATTTCTGTTTTTGGTGGAGTTAAGATTGACGAAATCGATGGTTATTATGTTTTTACTGCCCAGAAGCGAAATGCTAGAATATCTAAGAATAAGGATAAGAAAAATGAAAATATCTTGTCAAAGAAACTAGCAAAAAAACAAACAAGAAAATTAAATAACAAGGGAAGATAAGAAACTCCATATACAAATGATTTTTTATAGTACTTGGGGGGATTGATTTATACTGCATATACAGGTTTATTTCATTGCTAAAATGATTTCACAGGAGGAATCTAGAATGAGTGAGATTCGTATTGAAAACCTTACAAAAGATTATGGTAATAAAAAAGGAGTTTTTGAACTAAGTTTTGAAGTAAACAAAGGAGAAGTCTTTGGATTTCTTGGACCAAACGGTGCGGGTAAAACAACGACGATACGAAACTTAATGGGCTTTGTTAAGCCAGACAAAGGCGAATGTTACATCAAAGAGATGAACTGTAGCAAAGAATCTGCAAAGATAAAAGAATTTCTAGGATACTTACCAGGAGAGATTGCGTTTATGGATGAGATGACGGGACACGAATTTATTCATTTTATGGCCAATATGCGTAATCAAGTAGACTTAACATATGCAAATAAGTTAATTGAAATGTTTGAATATGACCCAAGCGGTAAAATCAAGAAAATGTCGAAAGGGATGAAACAAAAGCTCGGTATCGTATGTGCTTTTATGCATGATCCTGATATTCTAATTTTAGACGAACCTACGAGTGGACTTGATCCATTGATGCAAAATCGATTTGTTGAATTGATATTAACAGAAAAAAACAAGGGGAAAACCATCTTAATGTCTTCCCATATTTTTGAAGAAGTTGAAAAGACTTGCGACCGTGTTGGAATAATTAAGCAAGGTCATCTAATGACAGTGGATTCTATACATAATTTAAAAGAAAGAAAGCAAAAAAAATATCTCGTTACATTTCAAAATGAAAATGATGCGGTTAGTGCAGCACAAAATAGAAGTGATGTTGAATTTGTACATGAAAATCAAGTGATGTTTTGTGTAAAAGGAAATATTGATTCATTAATAAAATGCCTTGCAAATTATACGGTGATCTCATTGCAGGAGGAAGAACAAAACTTAGAACAGATTTTCATGTATTATTATGGAGGTGAATCGGATGTTTAATAAAACCTTGTTAAAGAGCAATATAAAATCCAATTACGTAATATTAATCGTGATAGCTGGAGTTTTATTTATGTATACCTCCATAATGATAGGGATGTATGATCCTGCAACCAGTGAAAAAATGAATCAGTTAATGGAGTTATTTCCGAAAGAAGTTATTGGAGCATTCGGATTTAAATTAGAGAGTGGTTCGTTATTAGAATTCTTAACGTCTTATCTTTATGGGTTTATATTTTTAATCTTTCCTTTAATTGTTGAAATGGTAGTTGCACATCGTGTCATAGCAAGACATGTGGATAAAGGTTCAATGGCATACATATTATCAACTCCAAATAATAGAAAGCGCATTGCATTGACACAAATGTTCTTCTTAGAAGTCTGTGTATTTCTTATAACAGTTTATATAAGCTTAATTTTAATTATTTGTAGTGCAATAGCATTTCCAGGACTATTGGATATATGGAAATTGCTATACGTTAATGTAGGATTATTTTTGCTGCATTCAGCGCTATCGGGAATATGTTTTTTTGCTTCCTGTATTGCCAATGAATCGAAAACATCATTGTCAATTGGCGTGGGAGTGTCAGTAACTTTTTACGTTATACAAATGTTAGCAAATACAGGCGATAAATTAGAATTTTTAAAATATGCAACTATTTTCACCTTATATCAACCAAGTGAAATATTAGCTAAAAATAATAATACAATCTGGAATTATTCTATTATGGCATTGATAGCTATTACTACTTATGGAATTGGTATATATCAATTTTCAAGAAGAGATTTACCATTGTAATATAAATTGATATATATAATTTAAGGTGAAATTGGATGGAGATTGTTATAAGAGAGTTAAAGAGTGATTCAATGAGCCGTCTAAAGAGTAAGCCAAAGTATTACTTTGTTATCAAAATATGTTTTTCATCATGACAGCAGTACCGTTGACTTACTCTTTTTTTGCTATAAATATAGGGGGTAAGTATGACAAAAAAAAGAAGAACTAAAATTTTGTTTATTGTATTTGTTATTTCATTTATATGTACTATAGTTAGCATTTTGATGGAGTATAAACATGCCGAATCTATAACTATACTATTTGGTTTTATTTGTTTTATTGCTGCTACCAATTCTTTTATTAATGTTTGTGGAGACGATACAAATAAATAAATATATAGAAAGCAAGATAACAAGGCATTGGGAGTCAATGGTATAATGGGGCAATTTACTTTATGGAAACTGCTTAGATTAATGATGAAATCTTACCTTGGATTTGCCTGATGGTAGTTAGTATTTCGCACAACTCAATGACGTTGCCAATGTTATGTTGGTAACGTCATATTTTTATTATATATATATTAATATATATCATCAACTGTTTTCTATATTAAATGGACCACAGCCAGTATTAGGTAGCTTGTTATCTTCCATAAATAATTTCCTCTCCTACTATAATTGATCTAAATGAAGATATTAAATCACTATCTATTATATCCAAGCCTTATTGAAATAATCATGTCTTTAGAATCAGTTAGTTACTAGCATAGTTTAGTAGCTTTTTTTTAACATTTTTACCGACTTTATTACACATCAACGGTAAGTGAGAAAATTTCGAATTTAATATTGACACAAAGTGCATAGTGTGTATAATGAGTATATACACTTTATTAAAGAATAAGTAAAAAAGTTTAAGTTATAAAGGATAGGAGGCGAGAGATGAATATTATTATTAGTAATTCCAGCGGTCGACCAATATATGACCAAATAGTTTCACAGATAAAAAATCAGATTATGGCGGGGGAATTAGTTGAAGGAGAAGCGTTGCCTTCTATGCGAGTTCTAGCGAAGGAGTTACGAATCAGTGTTATTACTACGAAACGTGCTTATGAGGAATTAGAAAGAGAAGGTTTTATCGTTTCTATTACCGGAAAAGGTAGTTTTGTGGCAAGTATGGATACGGAGTTAATTCGTGAGGAAGTGTTAAAGCAAATCGAAGAACATATGTCAAAGGCTGTTGATAAGGCGAATAGAGCGAATATCTCTCTAAAGGAATTAACACAACTATTGGAATATCTCTATAAAGAGGACTCTAATTCGTAAAAGCGTTGCGAAAAAAAGAGCACATTACTTATCCTAGCAAATTTTGGGTTTTTAGATTTTAGGTTATAGAAAAATAAGATGGAGTTATATAAGGAGGAACCATGGAATATTTGATTGATTTACAGAACGTTTCAAAAACATATAAAAATTTTAAATTAGAAGGTATAAATTTCAAACTACCCAAAGGCTGTATCATGGGATTTATCGGAGAAAATGGAGCTGGTAAGAGCACTACGATTAAATTAATTCTTGATATTGTTAAAAAGGAATCGGGCAACATAAAAGTTTTGGGGCACGATAATACGAAATTAAGCAAAGAATTGCAAGAGAAAATAGGGGTAGTTTTAGATGAATGTTGTTTGCCAGAAAATCTAAATGTGAAAGAAATCAATCAAGTGTTCTCTGCAATGTATAAAACCTGGGATAGGAATAAATTTATGGATTTTATATCTCGATTCAAATTGCCAGAAAAGAAGGCTGTGAAAGAGTTCTCAAAGGGAATGAAAATGAAGTTAACGATAGCAACAGCACTTTCACATGCTACTGAACTTTTAATTTTAGACGAGGCAACCAGTGGGCTTGATCCTATTATTAGAGATGAAATATTGGATGTCTTTCTAGAATTTATACAAGAGGAATCTCATTCGATACTGTTATCCTCACATATTATTAGTGACTTAGAAAAGGTATGTGATTATATATGTTTTATACATCAAGGAAATATTATTTTTACTGAAAATAAAGATGATTTGCTTGAACGTTATGGGGTCCTAAAATGCAGCTTGACTGAGTTCCAATCGATGAATCAAAATTTTATTAAGGGATATCGAAAAAATACTTATGGAGTAGAGGCTCTAGTAGAAAAAGATAAATTCAAAGGGAAATATGTTGTTGATGATGCGAGTTTAGAAGATATCATGTTATTTTATATCAAAGGAGGGAAAATTAAATAATGGTGGGATTAATCATTAAAGATATGATGAATTTAAAAAAGCAAATTTTGATTTATGTGTTTTTTATTATTTTTTATGGGATATTTTCTTTTGCTAATGGAAATGATCAACTATTCTGGTTTGCAATTATCATTATAGGGATTATGACTCCAATCACATCAATTGCTTTTGATGAACGGGTGAAGTGGGATAAATTTGCACTAACAATGCCAATAAAAAGAAAAGATTTGGTATTAAGTAAATATATTTTAAGCTATATGACTGTGCTTTTGTCTATTTTAGTATATTTGATTTATCTACTTGTTTTGGGGAGAACGATTGATCAAAAATTACTATTTACAACTGGTGGCATAGTTGCAATCTGTATTTTGTATCAATCAATTTTTCTTCCTATTATCTTTAAATTTGGAACAGAAAAAGGAAGAATTATATTTTTCATTGGATGCGCAGTTCCTTATATCCTTGTATATTTAACAAACAAAACAAATTTTTTAAAAGCTCCTAGTCAAGAATTGATTGATTTTCTTCCTGTTATTGTTTCAGTTGGAACTGTAATAATATCAATTCTTTCGATTATGATTTCTAACAAAATATATAATAAAAAGGATTTTTAATAAATAAAATTGTATTTGGGATAAGCTTAAAAATTTAACAGATTACTTAAAATTTGATAAAAAAATCATCTGTTTGTATTCATTATAAAACTGCGAAGTTTGAGTAATAAAAAAACAAGGTATATAGAGAATTTTAAAAGAGTAATTAAAAGAGTAATTAAAAAGAGTAAGTCATAGTATTGTTTTGCTACATGATATAAAATTATCATGGTTTCAGAACTTATGACCTACTCTTTTTTGTTATTAAACTGCAGTTCGCTTTAGGATACGAACTAAATCATCCGGATATAAAGGTTTACTAAAAACAAAACCCTGTACCGTGTCACATTTTTTTTCTTTTAACAAGACTAGTTGCGATTGATGTTCAACGCCTTCTGCAACTACTTGAATACCTAGGTGATGAGCCAAACGGATGATGGTATGAACCATGGATAACTCTTTTTCAACACCGCAAATATTATCGATAAAAGATTTATCAATCTTTAAGGTATTAATCGACATTTTTGCTAAGTAATTTAAGGAAGAGTAACCCGTTCCAAAATCATCAAGTGCTATTTTTACACCAATTACTTGTAATTTTCTTATAATGGTTGCGGTGTCCATTATGGAATGGACTAGGGCACTTTCGGTTAGTTCAAGCTCAAGATATTTCGCAGGCAATCCCGTTTCTTTTAGTATCAAAGAAAGTGTATCAAAGAAATCATAGTGATTGATTTGAACCGGGGAAATATTTACAGAGACCGTACAAGGGGTAATGCCCAAATCAAGCAAATTTTTGTTCAATAAGCAGGCTTCTTTTAAAGCCCAAGCACCAAGTTCAAAAATCAATCCGCTTTCTTCAGCGATAGGTATGAACTCAGACGGTGATATCATACCAAGCTTTGTACTATTGATTCGCATAAGAGCTTCAAAGCCTACAACTTTATTTTCTTTTATATTAATCTGAGGCTGATAAAGAAGATATAGTTCATTGCTTTTAATGCAACCACGCAGTACTTCTAAAATTAATGAATTGCGGTTTAAAAGTTCTTCCATTTTATGATTGAATAAAGTGAAACAATTCTTCCCAGTCTCTTTTGATGTATACATAGCAATGTCAGCATTTTTAATGAGAATATGACTTTCTAATCCGTTTTCAGGATAAAGAGCGACACCGATACTTAAGGATATGTATGCCGTTTCATCATTCAATTTTAATGGGACTTTAAATAACTCCAATATGTGTTGACCAAGTTCTATTACATAATTAACAGATGGAATATCTGCTTTAAAAAATAAGAATTCATCACCGCCAGTACGAGCTATGCAATCGTTGCTATCGCTGAGTGTTTGCAAGCGCTCTGCAGTTTTAATCAATAAAATATCACCATATTCATGGCCTAGAGTATCATTGATAATTTTAAAATTATCAATGTCAATAAAAAAGATGGCATGTTTGTCTATAGAAATGGAGGATTGAGGTAAAATGGTATCCACATGCTCGTGAAATGCAATTTTATTTGGAAGATTGGTGAGAACATCATGATAGGCCAAATATTCAATACGATTGTAATTACTTCGAAGTTGATCTTCCTTGTATACTAGTTTTTCATGCATCGCAGAGAGTTCATCATAATTGCCCTTGATGAGATAGATCATTTTATTAAAATTTCTTGATAACTCCCCGATCTCATTTTTACCTTTATAATGTGAATAAACCGTTAAATCACCACTAGAGGCAGATTGAATTACATTACGTAAATCGATGATTGGATTTGTATAAACTTTAGTAAAATGGCGTAAGATTAAAAGAACGATTGGTAAAATTATAAGTACAAAGCATGCAGATAAAATCAAAAATACACTGGGGAGTAGGCTTAAGTTATGGTATTCTTCGAACGCAAATACAATAAGGTTATGAGTAGGTAACGTCTGATAGGAATATAGAAATTTTTGATTATTGTATGTAATTGAATCGATTCCACTCGTTGTGCTTTTATTAAGTGCATAGGCGTCCAATAAAGAGATAGCAAGGTCTGTCGGTATGACTTTATGATATTGAGCTTCATTTGGATATAAGATAAGATTTTTATCAGCTAGTATTAAGTTTATATCCGTTGTCTCTTTTATTTTATCAACGAAGTGATAGAGTGAGGGTTCATCCAAATAAAAATCTTCTTGTTCAGTTTTATGGTCAAGAAAGTACTCGATACTGGAACCAATCTGTATCGTACTATATAAAAGCTTTTCCTGTTTTGTTTCTTTAAGACGACCTGAAAAAAAGCAGAAAGTAGCGAAAAATGCTATGATGAATGGGAATATTGATAATAGTAGAATGGTAAGACGCAGTGATTTTTTAATTGACATAAAGCCTCCTAAATATTTGATCACCGAAGGTTCGTATTTTCTTGATAATGTGACATACATATTTTAACAAAAATAAGAAAAAATTACAACTAATATTAAGTATTTATGTCAGTATGCATATAAATTTAATGAATTTTTTATATTTGTGTAAAATGAAATACATGCCAGTGTTTTTCCCGTTTATAATATAAGTAAATGCTAAAAAATAGGTTGAAAAAGAGGAACTTTGAATGTATACTTGTACTACAGTAGGCATTTATGTCCTGGGCTTGGCAGAGTAAAATTAAGGAGAGATTTATGTACAAGTTAATCTGTAAAGACGGTAATGCAAAACGTGGTGAGTTTACTACCGTTCATGGAAAAATACAAACACCGGTATTCATGAATGTTGGTACTGTTGGTGCCATTAAAGGTGCCGTATCAACGATGGATTTACATGATATCGGAACACAAGTAGAACTATCAAACACCTATCATTTACATGTTCGTCCTGGAGATGAAGTGGTGAAAAAGATGGGTGGTCTTCATAAATTCATGGTATGGGATAAGCCAATTCTCACTGATTCAGGTGGTTTTCAAGTTTTTTCACTTGCAAAATTAAGAAAAATCCAAGAAGAAGGCGTTTATTTTAATTCTCACATCGATGGACGTAAAATTTTTATGGGACCAGAAGAGAGTATGAGAATCCAATCCAATCTAGCCTCAACCATTGCGATGGCTTTTGATGAATGCCCACCGCATCCAGCAACCAGAGAATATATGGTGAACTCCGTAGAACGTACCACAAGATGGTTAATCCGTTGTAAAAATGAGATGGATCGATTAAACTCACTCGATGATACAATTAATAAGCATCAGATGTTGTTTGGTATTAATCAAGGAGGAACTTTTGCGGACATTCGTATTGAGCATGCGAAACGTATTACTGAATTGGATTTGGATGGTTACGCCCTAGGTGGTCTAGCAGTTGGTGAGTCTCATGATGAGATGTATCGGATATTAGAAGCAACAGTCCCACATCTACCAGTGGAGAAACCGGTGTATTTAATGGGAGTTGGAACCCCTGCGAATATTTTAGAGGCAGTGGAGAGAGGTGTCGATTTCTTTGACTGCGTATATCCAGCAAGAAATGGTCGACATGGACATGCTTATACCAATAGAGGAAAATTAAATTTATTAAATGCGAAATATGAATTAGACAGCAAGCCAATTGAAGAAGGATGTGGCTGTCCAGCATGTAAAAATTATAGCAGAGCGTATGTACGTCATTTACTAAAGGCGAAAGAAATGTTAGGACTTCGTTTAATGGTAACTCATAATCTTTATTTTTATAATAAGATGATGGAAGAAATAAGAGATGCCATTGAGGCTGGTAATTTTGCAGAATATAAGAAGAAAAAGTTAGAAGGATTTGCCTCAGGTGAGAATTAATCATCTGTAGCATTGAATTATAAAAAAGTTCGAAATTATAGGAGGAATATTATGAGTCAATTAGTATTTTTAACAGGAGGCGCTGCAAGTACAAGTGCATCATGGGTTATGATGATTGGTTATATCGTAGTTATTGGTGCGTTATTTTATTTTATGGCAATTCGTCCTCAAAAGAAACAACAAAAAGCATTGGATGCTTTGGTATCTTCTATTGAAGTTGGTGACAGCATTTTAACTACAAGTGGTTTTTATGGTGTTGTTATTGATGTAATGGATGAAGTTGTAATTGTTGAATTTGGTAACAATAAGAATTGTAGAATTCCTATGAAGAAAACAGCGATTGTTGAAGTTGAAAAACCAGGACAAGCTACAGAAGATTAATAGGTATCCATGGGCTTATGCAGTTAATGCATAGGCCCATGTTATTTTGTAATTATCAGAAATTTAAAAATTATGTGAATAAATCAAGTCACTTTTTTTACAAATGTGTTTTTCTATATTGATCCAGAGTATCTAATATTGTGTATGGAACTTTTAAGTTACCTTTGCCAATTCCAATAGCAATGTGTGGTTTATTACTGCCATGATAATCTGAGCCACCAGTCATAAGTAAATCATAACGCTTTGCCAATTCTCTTATCATTGATTCATCAGAACCGCTGTTTGCGGAATATATTGTTTCAATTCCAACCAGTCCAAACTCCTTTAATTGCAAAATGAGTTCGTTAAGCTCGTTCATTGAATATTTATATAACAGTGGATGAGCTAATACAGGGATACCACCAGCCTGTTTAATTAGTGAGATTGCATCCTTTGGTGAAATGTATTCTCTAGCAACATAATAAGGGCAATTTTCGCCTAGATATAATTCAAAGGCTTCATTCATCGTTTTTACATAGTTGTGTTCAAACAGATATCTAGCAAAGTGAGCTCTTGTAATCACCGTGTCTGGTTCATGAGAAGAAAGAGCCTCTAATGTGATAGGGATACCAGCAGCTCTTAGATTGCTGGCCATTTTTTCATTGCGCGCATCCCTATTTTGAATGGCGTTTTCTAATGATTGAATTAAACCCTTGTGATGTGTGTCAATTAATAAGCCAAGTATATGAATGTCTTTTCCTTTAAAATCAGCAGATATTTCAACGCCTTCTACAATTCGAATGTCTTTACCTTCCTTTTTTAATTCCATGGCTGCTTTTTTTGCTTCTTCTATGCCTGCAACAGTATCATGGTCTGTCAAAGCAATTGCAGAGAGGTTACTTTTAGCGGCTAACAATACGACTTCTTTTGGTGACAAAGTACCATCCGATATATTTGAGTGTACGTGTAAGTCAATATATTTCATAATTAATTATATACCTTTCTAGGGACTATTTACTGTAATATTAATATAAGTATTAGTATATCATCCGGTAAAATGAAACACAAGGATGGTAATCTTAGTGATTCTTGTGAGAAATCGATGGTTTTTTAGTAAGGATAGAATAAATTAAGTAATTGAGAGTAGAAATTGCGGGTTTGTCTTAGGAATAAGGTTGTCATATTTTCAAAAAATAATCATATATTAGAGTAGAAATTATGATAATATGGAAGGAATAAAGAATGGAAAGATCTTCAGCGCAGACGGCTCGTATGATATGTATGTTTAAGGCAGTTGCTTTTTCGTATTTGGTCACTTTATTTTTATTATTGGTAATCGCATTTTTGATGTTGCAAACTGGTATGTCAGGTGGTGTTGTAACAGGTGCAGTCGTAGCTACATATATCATTTCAGTGTTTATAGGAAGTTTTTATTTAGGGAAACATGTGGATGAAAAACGGTTTCTGTGGGGCTTACTATCGGCAGTGATTTACTTCTCAATTTATGTCATTATTTCACTAGTGGTTAGTAGCAATGAAGCAATCCGTATCGGTGATTATATAAAAACATTAATATTAATAGCATTTAGTGGAATGTTAGGTGGCATGTTAAGTTAAAGGAATAATAATGTAGTAATTATGAATTCAAAAAGTGAACGAGAAAATAAGAATGCGGGTTAGTAGCATTCTTATTTTTTATGAAGTAAATGTAAAGAATTAGAAAGAAAATTGACTTATCTTTGACCCAATTTTTCTATAGCATTAAAATGAAGTGTAGAGAGTGGATTTAGACAATAGAAAGAGTGGTAACGGTATGAGACATACTTATAAGAAGTGGCTGCAGAAGGGAATTGCGATTGCAACTGTATTCTCTATTGTAATAGGGAGTACTGCAATGGGACAGCAAAAAGCTTTTGCAAGCGAGAAAACGACGACTACGAAGGTAGTTACAAACAATGGTAAGGAAAAAGCATCCCTACGTTTTGTTTTCACAACGGATATTCACGGGATGATTAGTAGCAAGGACTATGAAGCTGGTACAGATTTTAAAAATGCTGGTCTTTCAAGAGCATATGATCTCATAAAGAAAGCAAGAAAAGAAATGCCTGCAAACAACGTATATACCTTTGATATAGGAGACGTATTGTTTGATGCTACTACAGAATACATAATGGAACAAGACTCAGAAGTTGTTCAACCAATATATCAAGCAATGAGCCTCATTGGCTATGATGCAATTACATTAGGAAATCATGAATTTGATTATGGGAAAGATTATTTATTAGCGCAGTTATATGGTTCAGGTTTGTATGATAAAGTTGTAGTTTCTAATTTATTTAATACAAAAGATGATAGTTATCCATTTGAACGTAACATGCTAATAACAAGAGAAGTAGAAACAAATGACGGAAATACGATGGAAGTAACCATCGGTATTATTGGAGAAACGGTACCAACGCTTTCTTCCAAAACACAGAACTATACTGGAACATGGAAAACAGAAGATATTGTTCAAAACACAAAAAAGGAAGCAGCACATTTAAAAAGCTTAGGAGCTGATATCATTGTAGTTTTAGCACATTCTGGTTTTGGTGATGAAGAGCCAGAAGAGAATGCTGCAAATGCAGTTTATGCATTATCAAAGCTTGACGATGTCGACGTTATTTTATGTGGACATGAACATAATGAGTTTCCAAGTTCGAATAAGTCTCTTTATTATTACTCTCTACCTGGAGTGGATGAACAAACGGGCAAAGTAAACGGTAAGACAGTAGTGATGTCAAAAAATCTTGGTAGATCCATCGGCGTTGTTGACATAACAGTTGAACAAGAAAAGGATAAATCGATTACGATTACAGATAGTACCGGAGAGGTACGTAAAGTAACTTCTACAAATACATCCGAAAGTCCTGAAATTTTAGCATGTTTTGCAAACTGGAAAGAAGAGTTTGAAGCATACCGTAATAAACAATTGGCTGTATTAGCAGAGGGAGAAGTTCTAGAAAATTATTTTGGATTACTTGAGGATAATAAAACACTTCAAATGCAAAATGAAGCCAGAATTTCGTATGCACTTCGTTATATTATGAAAAATAAGAATGAATACGCCAAATATCCTATTTTATCAGCATCTTCTTATACTAGCTATGGAGCAAATGCAACGGATGACTTTGTTAATATAACAGGAACCATTAATCAAGGCGATTTAGTGTCTATACAAAACTATAGACAGTACACATCCATCTATAAGATAACTGGAGCACAGTTAAAAGAGTGGCTAGAGTGGTCTGCAAGTGCATATCAAACATTAGGGAATAATAAAAAATGGTCTGATGAAATGGTGAATTCACTAAAAGATCGAACTAGTTTATCTATGTTGTTAGATGAATCATGGGCAAATAACTGGGGAAATTTCTATATGTTTGAAGGCATTCAGTATAAAATTGACCCAAGTGTGGAACCAAGGTACAATGTATCAGGTAAAAAGATAAGTAATTCAAAACGTATTACAAGTTTGACTTACAATGGAAAGCAAATTGGGGATTCTGATACATTTGTAATCGCATGTAATACATTATCAAGCTCATTTGCTCCGTTATCTTGGGCAAATAGCCAGTTGATTTACGGGAAATACCGTACACAAAATATTATGGCAGAGTACTTAGAGTTATTAGGAAAAGCAGGTCAATTAAAGTTACGTGTTGATAATAACTGGAGCTTGGTTCTACCATACAACTATAAGTTTTTAATGAAATCACCAACGGAAAGTCAAACCGTAGCGAAAAAAAGTGATTGGTACATAAATACATTAGAAACATACGCAGATTATAATTATTATAGTGCTAAGTATGTGGAAAAGCAGGAACAAACAGAAGCAAATATTGTCATAGCACCATTTACAACAGATCCTTCAAAATCAAGCTTTGATGTATATGTTGAAGCATCTGCTCCAGCTGGTGTAAAAAAAGTTTGTTATTATCCGGGTGTTCTTGATATCAATGATAGCAGTTGGAGCTATATGAGAGAAGTAACAAACAAGAAATTTACGGCATATGTCAATGCAACGTATTCCATACTTGTAGAAGATATGAATGGGGCTCGAACATTAAGAACTTTTGTGATTGACAACATTGGAGTCGATGGCATGGTAAAGCCAAAGGTGAAGAGTGTAAATAATAGAAGTAAAGCAGTAACTGGAACAGCCGAAGCTAATACAGAAATAGTAGTTGAAACAGCGGATAAAACATATACGGCAACCGTTCGAGCAGATGGCACGTTTAGCTGTAGTATAGGAGCACAGAACTTTGGATCTACAATTTATGTTTATGGTAAGGATGATTCCACAAACCGAAAAAGTGAAAAAGTAAAATTATCAGTAAGACGTGCATCTTCGAATCAACCAACGGTAGAAGCATATTATAATAACTCAAAATACCTATCTGGAAACACAAACGATAGTGACACTACAATTGCTGCTTTTGTGGATGAATTACGAAGAGTATATGTTGCAAGTGAAAAAGATAAAGAAGTCTTATTGCAATCTGCAGAGTATACAGTAACTGACTACAGTATTAATGTGGTTGGCGGAACAGTCGATGAGAATGGACAGTTTAATCTAAACCTACCAGAATTTGAAATTGGTACTACGGTTACAGTATATGGTATGGATATCGTTGGACGTCTAAGTCGTGCTGTTTCATTAAAGGTGTTGGATGGTGGTCCGTATCGCCCTGAAATAAATGCAGTTTATGAGGTTGAAAAAGGAATTACAGGAAGTGTAAAATCCTCAAAAGCGGATACAGTATTTACAGTTTATGCAATTATTAATGGAAACACATACCAAACGAAGACTGATAGTTCAGGAGTTTTTGAACTTGATTTTAATGAACAACTACGAGTTGGTGATACGATTGAAGTCTATGCCACAGATACAGTTAAGAATGCGATTAGAACAAGTGCAACGGCTGAGATCAAAGTAGAAAGCATAGAGACTATTCCGTCATCTGGAGAGATTCAGATTGGTAAGTTTAGTTCAGATGTTAGTAAAATAAGCATTCAGTCAAAACCGAATGAAGAAATTTGCATAGCAGTACCTTCGGAAAATGGCAACGATATTATATATGCGATGACAGATAAGAATGGTACCTATGTCCATAACTTATCAGACTCATTAAAGTCAGGTTTGAAGGTATATGTATATACTAGATTTAAAAACGGTGATATTATTGATATAGCAACACAAATGGTACCGTATGCACAACCAGCAAAACCTAAGTTAATCGGAAAAATTAGCAATATCAATAAGCAAGTACAAATTATCGGAGACGAGTACAGTAAGATAATACTAACCATTGGAGATACAACTTACACTTCAGAACAAGGCGTATATAACGAAAGTGTAAACGGCTATGTACATACATTTACAATAGCCAAAGCTATGGCAGGTACACCATATAGTTTTTATGCTCAGAATCTATCCAGTAAGAGTAGTGTTGTGAAATGGAACGTAGCAAAAGTTGCGCCAGACATTTTAAGTATTAGTGAATTAAAAGTTGGTACTACAGAGATTACAGGACACATTGAAATATTCTCTAAGGATAAGCAAAATGAAGCAACTGTTAAGAGTACAAAGTCGAAAGTAATTGTTAAGGTAAATGCTAAAAAATATTTAGCAAAAGTAAATGAAGACGGAACTTTTACAGTAACAATACCAGAATTAAAGGCAGGAGATGCCGTAAGTATTTGGGCGTCAAATCAAGGTGGTATAGGAACAGGTATTACAAGTACCATTGCTAGTAAATAAGAATAAAAAAAATCTGTTGCACAAATATTGTGCAGCAGATTTTTTATTCTTTTTATTCTCATTCTTGCGCACGTTCTTTGCAAGATTGTGGTGTGCAAGTACAAACTTGCATTGTTTTTAATTTTTCACACTATTCTTCTGGAGCTTCAAAACGGAAGGAAACATAATAAGTGGAGCGTTTGAATACACTTGGGTTATATATAATGATTACGTAATCGTATTCGTTTTCTTTTAAATAATCTAACAAATACATCTTTCTATAATCGCGTAAGTCTAATACATCCACTTGATGGAAGTTCAATGATAAAAATGAACTAACTGGCTTACCAAAGGAATCTTGGATTACTAAAACACGACCATCTTCTACATCGTGGTTTGTAATTCTTGCCAATGCTGGATTCCCATTAAAATAGCAATTATCGCGGTAGGCTTGTGGTTCTTTTGTTTCTACAACACGTTCTTTGAATAATACAGTATCTTCAAATTCACCGGTTCTAGTAAGAGCCAAACGTCCGTATTTATAATATCGTTCCCAAGTATAATTGGTTTCAAATTTTGGATAGATATAGGTAAAATCATCAATTCCAGCATACCAATGACCCACACGATTGGCCAATGATCCAACAAAACTATTTTTTAATGTATTAAAATGAAAGTTGTTTTCATCGACGTTTCGTGGATCAAATTGGGTACCATAGTTTTTTGCCATGTAATCCATTAAATACGTATAGGCCCAAAAACCGGTTTCTGTCGTCCAGTGGTGATCTGAAACAAAGAACAAATCTTCATAATTAAAATTATTGTCATGAATTACTTTACGAAAATCGATATAATCAATCCCTAAAACATCAAGTCCAGCTAAAAACTTATCCGTATTTAAATTCGGATAGTCAGTACGTCCGTGAGGAAGTTGATTGTCGTACTTGTCGACCTTATAAGGAGCTTGTACGTACAATAATTTAGTTCCAACAGAATCAAGGTACTCACTTAATTTACGCATATTCTTATGTGCTAAACTCATTCCCCAATTGTCATAAAGGTAGGTCAGTTGACCATTGTCTAATTTATAAACATTATTATGCTCGACAACGTCAGTAACCATTTTCTTTTGAATGATACGGTTAAATAAACCATTTATATTTAACAAAGTATCTTTCTCATATACAGCACTATTAAAAGCAGAGTTTGTACCATTAACAAAAGCTTTTAAAACGTCAGCGCTAGATTCAGATTCCACTTTGCTAATTGATGTCTTTATAGATGATTTAACGACATCGGAGTTTATAATCATGCCAAAGAGATAAAAGAATATGATTATTAGAAATAAAATGGCAGTTACCGTGTAACGATTCATCGTATTTTTAAATTTTAGTAGCATATTTATACCTATTGCCTTTCTAGAGTCTATTTTATTACATACCCTGTGTATAGTTCGTATTTATACGTAGTTCTATTAAGATAACTATATGATGAAGTTAGAAATTAGCATAAATACTTGGATTGTTGGCTCCTTTTATAACATAACTTAGGGCGATAAAAAATAATATCAAGTAAACGATTGGGTATACAGCTCCAATAAATTTATTCTCATCAAACTTAAACTTCTTAGAAATCCATCCGAAGATAGGAGTTGAACATAATGTTGCGGCAATTAAGAAGATAATATATTCACATAGGTAAAAGTAGGCATTGTTATCAAATATAGTATTACCACTACGAAAGAACATGACGCTTAAATAATTTTTTGCTTGTGCGATGTCACTAGAGCGGAATAATACCCATCCCATTAATACAAAAAACATAGTATATATATGATGAAAAATCGGGAATTTTTTTGATTTATCAAAGCCAGTTAATTTTTCAAATGCAATTAATACAAAATATAGAAGCCCCCATAAAATAAACGTCCAGTTAGCACCATGCCAAAGACCAGTTAGGCTCCATACAACAAATAAATTAAAAAGGAGTCGTATTTTAGTTTTTACACGGCTACCACCCAGTGGAAAATAAACATAATCACGGAACCAGGTACCTAATGAGATATGCCATCTTCTCCAAAATTCTGAGATAGACTTTGAAATATAAGGGAAATTAAAGTTCTCTAAAAACTGAAAACCAAACATTTTGCTAAGACCGATTGCCATATCGGAATAGCCGCTAAAGTCTAAAAGAATTTGAAAAGCATAAGCTATGATACCAAGCCAAGCAAAACTAACGGATAGATCATTGATATTTGTATCAAAAGCCTTATTAGCTACGTATGCAATGTTATCAGCAATGATTACTTTCTTAGCAAAGCCTCGAATAAATCGCAACACACCTTCTGAGAATAAAGAAAAAGACTCGCTACGATTTTGAATCTGATCTACTATTGTTTCATATCGAACAATTGGGCCTGAAACTAGGTTTGGGAAAAGTGCAATGTATAAACCAACATTGAGTGGATTTTTTTGCACGCGTCCCTTTTGGTGATAAACATCAATTACATAGGAAATTGCTTGGAATGAAAAGAAGGATATACCAATTGGAATTCCTAGTTGGGGGATTCCTATGTTTTTATGAAACAATGAGTTAATATTCGTGATTGCAAAGCTCAAGTATTTAAATAAAAATATCAGTGATACATTATAAATCATAGATACTGTTATAATGATGCGTGCTTGTGTTTTATAATCGCGGTATTTGTCGATTAATAAACCAAACAGATAGTTCATGATAATGGAAAGCAACAATATTAGCACAAAGAGTGGCTCACCCCATGCATAAAAAACCAAACTAGCTAGGAACAAAAATATATTTTGAGCCGTTCTGTGATTCCTAAATATAGTATAGTAAAGGATTAAAACACAGGGTAAAAAAACTAATAAAAAAGTTGATGATGAAAATACCATAATAACCTCCATGCTGCAAGGCAGCGTAATCTTAATTGAAAGGCTTTTTAGCCAGCATCTTAAAATTAACGAATAATTGCAAATATTTGTTAGGAGCATTTACAAAAAAAATGTACTCTATACTTAAGATGCAATAATGTAACTGCGAAAACTATAATTTAATTCGATATAACATGTATTCATGGTTGAAATGGATAAGAGGATGGCAATATGTAGTAAGACCATGTAGGCAGTCGGGCAAGAATCTAAATGATATAGTTAGAACATCGGGAGTTAGTAGGAAAATCATTTATTTATTATAATCGTTTGTCAAAAAAAGAAAAGGAGCTATGTATCACAGCTCCCTCATATTAATATTTTCTTAACTAAATAATTGAAATATTAGTCTGCTTAATCTTAAATGATTGGTACCTTTTTCAGCCTTCACTAATTCGCTGGAGTAACGGATGGAGTAACCGTTATATTACTATCCGTATTATTAGCGGTATCCTTTATCATCTTATTGTAATCTTCTTCGCATAATACGGTCACTTTACAGGTATCATATTTACCATTATCAATCATAGCAAAAATATGAGTGGTACCTTCCGCATTTGCAGTGATTCTACCTCCAGGGCTTACTGTCACAATTGAAGAATCGTTTGATATAAATTTAATTTCTTCAACTGTATTGTATGGTTGTAAAATTGTTTTTAGTGTCGTTTTTTTGTTAACTACCATGAACAAATCAGTCTTTGTTAACTTAACACTGATTGCAGGTGGTCCTACTGTTATATCACAAGTAAGGGTCGCAACTGTTTTTGATCCTTCTTTCACGGTTACTGTAATCGCTGCACTACCATAATCAACACCAGTTACAACACCGTGTTCGTCTACAGAAGCAATTGCAGAATCACTAGATTTGTATGAAATCTTATGATTTTCAAGTACATTATAAACCCTTAAATTATAAGACTTTTCTTTTACAATAGATTTGCTTTTTACATTTAACTTAATCTCAAGCTGTTTATCATTTGTTGTGTTTGCACCTGTATTCTCACTTGCAAATGCCTTATTTGTGTTAAATGACAAAACAAATACAAAGAAAAGTAAAAAACCAAGGATATATTTGATTTTTCTATTCTTCTTAGCATCCATGGCTAATTCCTCCAAACCTTGGTATTTCTTTGCGTCACATCCGTTTACATTATACTATACTATTTTGTCAGAAAAATGGCAAAATATTAAAATTTATTAAGAAATCATTTCTAAATATTAAGATTTTATTTCAAAAACCCCCTTGTTTAATGGGGTAGAATTCAATATAATGTAAATAGAATAAGCATGAAGCATGCATTTTACGAAAAATTTAAAATTGTAAGTATATATAATATTTATTATAGTTTACATTTGCTTTTATTTAATTCATGTAATATGAGGATAAGAAGGAGGAACTAGAATGCAAAATATCCTAATTGCTGATGATAATCCCGATATTACCGATGTTTTAGCATTGTACGCTAAAAAGGAAGAGTTTGAACCTATTATTGCTACCGACGGTGAAGAAGCAATTCGCCTTTTCCACCAATGTAATCCGGCAGTTGTCCTATTGGATGTAATGATGCCAAAGGAAGACGGTTATGAGGTATGTAGAAAAATTAGAGCAAAGTCAGATGTTCCAGTGATATTAATTACTGCAAGAGGAGAAGATTTTGAGAAAATAATGGGTCTGGATATTGGCGCAGATGATTATATTGTAAAGCCGTTTAGTCCAAGTGAGGTTATGGCAAGAGTTAGAGCTGTACTTCGAAGAATGTCAAAAAAAGAAAAAGAACAAGAATCTGAGAATCTTTTAACTATATCGAATTTAGTAATTAATTTAGATGAGTACACACTACATATTGGGGATAAGAAAATATCCCTAACAAAAAAAGAAATTGAAACCATGTGGACCCTTGCAAATAATCCAAATAAAGTATTCACTCGAGATAATCTTTTGGATAGCTTATGGGGGTTTGATTATTTTGGTGATAGTAGGACCGTAGACTCTCATATAAAAAGATTAAGAGCAAAGTTAGACATTGTAGAGCATCCAGCATGGTCAATTAAAACCATTTGGGGTGTTGGATATAAATTTGAAATTGTTGAATAATGAAAGAAATTTCAGAGAACGCATCTAATTAATCATATTTATGTATATGAGTAATCGGATGCGTTTATTTCAATGTGAGGATAGTATTATGATAGATAAGGATAGAAAATACAGTCGTTTGTTTGTTAAGGTGTATGTGAATTATGCAGTTATGGTAATCATATTTGCGATTATCCTAGGTGCTATTTTCATGCAGATGATACAAAAGTCAACCACGGAGAATTATCGCAATAAACTTGTAGAACAAGCCAGAAGTATATCAAATCGATTAAATCTATTTATTATCGATGATGATTATAAAGATAGTTTGATCATTATGGAAATGATGTATAATGTATTTGGTGAAGATATGGTTTGGACTATTTCAAACCCTAATGCCAGTAGGCCTATGGCGGAGGCATTGGTAAATGTCGAGCTTGATAATGGGCAAGTATCCGAAGATCATCTTCGTGTCATGAATGAAGTATTTGCGGGAAATGAAGCATATACGACTACATATAGTGAAATACATGGTTCTAATTTCCTAGTGATTGGAGTGCCCGTTTATGGAATCAACCGCGAAGTATGTGGTGGAGTTTTAATTAATTCACCAATAACAGACCAAATGAATACCGTACAAAGTAGTATGCAACTGATTATCACAAGTGCATTGATAGCTTTAATCATATCCTTTATAATCGCTATCATATTTGCAAGGCAATTGACAAAACCGATTTCTAAGATGCGTCTGACTGCATTAGAATTAGCGGAAGGAAAGTATGAAACGAAAACGGATATAGAGCGAAAAGATGAGATTGGAGATTTAGCCAAGACAATTGATTTTTTAAGAGATAAATTGATTGAAAATGAAAAGATGCGAAAGAATTTGGAGCAAATGCGATTGGATTTTTTTGCAAACGTATCACACGAGCTTCGTACACCGATTACAGTAGTAAGGGCATATACTGAAAGTTTAGTGGATGGTGTAGTTACAGCAGAAGAAAAGCGACTACAGTACTACCATAAGATGCTATCGGAATGTAAAAGTATGGAACGCTTGGTTGGTGATTTGCTTATTTTATCAAAAATGCAAAACCCAGATTTTGAGATTGAGGCAGAACCAGTTAATTTATTACAAATTTTTGATGAAATTATTCGAGCAGTTAATATAATTGGCGAGGAAAAAAATATACAGATTGAGCTCATCAAAGATAAGGACAGTTATATGATGTTCGGTGATTACGATAGGCTTCGTCAAATGTTTTTGGTAATTTTAGACAATGCTGTTAAATTCTCTCCAGAGAATTCTACGATACACATGAGCATAACAGAGGCGGAAGAAATCTTAATTGTGATTCGTGATGAAGGTATTGGTATAGCCAAGGAAGAATTACCAAGTATTTTTGAAAAATTCTATAAGTCAAAATTGAGACAAAATGCGAAAGGATCTGGACTAGGATTAGCGATAGCCAAGCAAATTGCTCTAAAGCATGGTGGAGATATTTTAGTTCAGAGTGAAATTGGAGTTGGAACAGAGTTCTCCTTTATATTTCAAAAGATATCAGATGAAGTGTTAGAGCAAATAAAACAAGAAGGATTTATATAACGAAGAAGTACGAGTTATTGTACAATATATAAAATAATATATATTTGTCAGTTATTTCCTAGATGTTTTGCTTGATAATTTTATTATGATGGGATATAATAATTTTAGAAAACATTCCTGAGATGTTCGATAACTCTTGTTATTTTGAACCTACAATACTTTAAAAGGGATTCCTATATCTATAAGTCGATGTCAAGCCTCCGTTTGAGTGGAAGGCAGAAGCTTATGTGCGGTTACCCACCTAGCAAATGCTAGGAGTCAAAATACAGGGAACGGCATTTTGGGGTTTTTAACGAATGAAAGGCAGCTTAGGCTGCCTTAATTTTTTTTATTTTAGGAAATTACTCTGCTTGTAATCTCCTATTAATTAAAAAACTCTCCGAGGGATGCGCAGCTACGCGCGCGGAACAAAAGATGTGCTATATTAATGTTTGCTCGCGAGAGTGTGCGAAGCACACTTTTGTTTTTATAAAAGCTAAACTCCTTCTGAATCAAACTCTGGGATGAAACTCTCATTTGCAGTATCCCCTTCTTGAATAAATCCATTTTCAATCCCTAATTCGATTGCATAATCTATCACTTCTTCATATTCTTCCTCTGTTAATTTACGATTAATTTCAGGGAAATTTTTCACTGAATCCAAAGGTGTATACTGGTTCATAATACTTAGATAGATAGAGTCTCCATACGTTTCGTATAAATATTTAATAATAAGCTTAGAATCCGTTATATGTCCTGGTAAAACTAGGTGTCGCACGATCATTCCTTTTTTCATTAAATCATTATCAAAGACTGGTTCTCCCACTTGAAGAAACATTTCTTTGATAGCAGTACTTGCTACTTTGAAATAATCAGTTGCATTGGAATAACGAAGTGATAGAGCACTATCAAAATATTTTAGATCGGGGAGATAAATATCAATATATCCCTCTAGCATTTTAATTGTTTCCACCTGTTCATAACTTCCAGTGTTATAAACGATAGGAAGGGTTAGCCCTTGATTTTTGGCTGACGTGATTGCACTTATAATTTGCGGCACATATTGTGTTGGGGATACTAGATTAATATTATGAGCTCCTTTTTCTTGAAGCTCTAAAAAAATCTCTGCTAAGCGATTGCTTGTAATCTCTTTTCCCGTACTAGCATGAGCGATAGAATAGTTTTGACAAAATACACATCGCAAAGGACAACCAGAAAAAAAGACAGTACCCGAACCATTTACTCCAGTAATACAAGGCTCTTCCCACATATGTAAGGCAGCCCGTGCAAGTTTTAGCGTGGAACTTACACCACAATATCCTTTTTTACCGACCGACCTGTTGATGTTACAATTCCGGTTACAGAGATGGCATGCAGTGTATTGAGTGTTACTTAATAATTGACATTCTTGATTTAATATCTCAATATTTTTGTTTATTTTCATAAAAGACCCCATTTTAATGTTTCAATATTCATATTTATTTTATAAAAGACCTCATTAATTACAACCATTTAATTAATTACAGCTTTTTTATTCAAAGCTGTAGCTATATTATAGAGGCATCTTTTTACTTTGTAAACTCATTACATAACTTGGGGGAACTTCAAGAAATTAAATAAACATTTTAGCCTTATAGTTTTGTAAATATATTGAAATATGCAATTTTTCATGTATGTAAATGCCGAAATCGATAATAGATAATAGTAAAGATATGTGATATAATAATACAAATTATTTTAATGTTCGGACGATTTGGAGGATTTTATGAAAGATGGATTTGTAAAAGTTGCAACAGTAACACCTGACATTAAGGTTGCTGATTGTGAGTTTAATAAAGAACAGATAATGCAATGTATTATAAAGGCAGAAAGTAAAGAAATTAAAATATTAGTATTCCCAGAACTATGTCTAACAGGTTATACTTGCGGTGATTTATTTTTGCAGGAACCATTATTAAGAGCGGCAAAAAAAGCGCTAATTGAGATCGCAAATGCCACCACTAATATGGATGTGTTAACGTTTATAGGTTTACCGCTTCAATACAATGGAAAACTATTTAACGTGGCAGCAGCATTACAAAATGGTAGAGTTCTTGGCTTTATACCAAAATGTAATATACCGAATTATTCGGAGTTTTATGAAGCTAGACATTTTACAAAAGGGAATAAGGAAGTAAGCTATATTAATTTTCATGGAGAGCAGGTTCCTTTTGGAAGCCATTTATTGTTTCAATGCAACCAATTAGAAGAACTTGTAATAGGGGCGGAAATATGCGAGGATGTGTGGGTTCCGCAGGCACCAAGCAATGAGCACGCAGTAGCGGGTGCAACACTTATCGTAAATCTTTCTGCCAGCGATGAAACAACAGGCAAGGATATTTATCGACGTGATTTAGTCAAGAGTCAGTCTGCTAGATTAGTTTGTGGGTATATGTATGCAAGTGCTGGAGAGGGTGAATCTACGACTGATTTGGTTTTCTCAGGGCATAATTTGATTGCTGAAAATGGAACTTTATTAATGGAATCGGAACGTTTTATTAACACAATGAATGAAACGGAGATTGACTTTTTTAAGTTAATCAATGAAAGACGTAGGATGACTACGTTTATTACGAACAATAGTGGATATGTATATGTAAATTTTTCATATCCATCGATGCAATCCGATTGCTGTGAAACGCTTGCTACAACCCATTTAACAAGATTTGTTGATAAGGCACCATTTGTTCCAAGTGCAAGAGAAGATAGAAATAAACGATGTAGCGAAATTTTAAATCTTCAAGCATTGGGATTAAAAAAGCGATTGATGCATACCGGATTTAAGAAGGTGGTCATTGGAATCTCAGGTGGGCTTGATTCTACACTGGCGTTGTTGGTGGCAAGTAAAGCGTTTTCAATGTTAAATCTTGATAATGAAGGAATTATTGCCGTTACTATGCCATGCTTTGGGACAACGGATCGGACTTACCAAAATGCCGTAACATTAATTCATGAATTAGGCGCGAGTTTTAAGGAAGTAAGAATCAATGAGGCAGTCTTACTCCATTTTAAAAATATAGGACATGATGAAAATGTGCACGATCTTACTTTTGAAAATTCACAAGCAAGAGAGCGGACACAGGTTTTAATGGACATTGCAGGTCAAAATAATGCGATTGTAATTGGAACTGGCGACATGTCAGAATTGGCACTTGGATGGGCAACGTATAATGGCGATCATATGTCCATGTATGGAGTGAATGCTTCGGTGCCTAAGACATTAGTGCGTTATTTAGTTTCATATTTTGCGGACGAGCATGAAAATCAAAAATTAAAGGAAGTATTATATGATGTACTAGATACGCCAGTAAGTCCAGAGTTGTTACCACCTAAAGAAGGTGAAATTTCTCAAAAAACTGAAGATATTGTAGGACCTTATGAATTGCATGATTTTTTCCTATATTATGTAATGCGTTTTGGGTTTATGCCAAGTAAAATATATCGTTTGGCAGTATATGCTTTCCAAGGTGAGTACGAGAAAGAGATTATTTTAAAATGGTTAAAAACATTTTATCGAAGATTTTTCTCTCAACAATTTAAACGTTCCTGCCTACCAGATGGACCAAAAGTAGGTTCGGTGGCAGTGTCTCCAAGAGGAGATTTAAGAATGCCAAGTGATGCATCTGCGAATTTATGGATGCAAGATTTAGAACAATTATAATCTAGAAATGGATAATAGGGCTGACGCAAACTCTATTTTGCGCCAGCCCTATTTCGATAAATCGAAGTTTTAAGTGTAAAGAATTTAGATATCATGGAGTGTGGGAGCAACATCTTTGCTTTGCTATCTGAAATATGAGGAAAAAAATCATATATTAGAGAAAATAAGTAGTATAAAAAAGATTAATTGAATTTGTAATCAAAATTTGTCAAAAGAGTGTCAATTTATTCAACAGTAAATCCAATTTATTACATTTATATTAAAAAATAACGAATTTAGTGACAAATTTAATACGGAATTTATTGTAATAAAAGTTAAAATCTACTATAATTATTCTTGGGTTTTCGGGACATAGCATTACAAAAGATAGTGTTAATTTAACTCTCTATAGTTTTTAATGTCAGAATCGGACATCAATTATGAAGGTGGGGATAGTATGCAAATTGCTATATGCGATGATGAAAAAATAATAAGGGATATTGTGAAAGAAAAATGTGAGGAATATTTCAGGGGACGGGATATTTCTTACACTATTCTTATGTTTCGAAATGGTGTTGAGTTAGTCCAATACAAAGGGAATATTGATATAATTTTTTTGGATGTTGAGATGCCACAGGTAGATGGATTGCTAACTGCTCAATATTTAAGAGATAAAAATATAGAAATACCAATTATTTTTTTAACAAGTCATGCTGAGTTAATGCATAAAGCTTTTAAAGTTAAAGCGTTTCGTTACCTTTTAAAACCTATTAGTCGAACTGATTTTATCGAAGCGTTAGCCAATGCTATTCAAGAAGTAATGGCTGAAAAAATCATTGTAAAGTACAAGGAAACAAGTTCTGTCATAAATGTGAAAGATATTTTTTACATAGAGTCCTTAGGGGATAACACAGCAATACACGCTAAAAATCAATATTTTATAAGCAATGAACCGTTAAAAAATTGGGTCGAAGTTCTTGGAGATCAGGTGTTTTTTCAAACACATAAATCCTATTTAGTAAATCTCCATTACGTAAAGAAAATTGAAAAAGGCATGGTTTATTTATCATACGAATATAGTGTTCCAGTATCTGTTCGAAATACCAAAAAGATAAAGGAAAAAATGGTGGAATATATTCGCAACAATGCGAAGTAGGAGGAAAAACCTGTGCAACTGATAATAGATAATATATGTTTGTTTTTAGTTGAAGTATTGAAATTATCATTGATAATGTTAGGAGTATTAAATTATAAATCAAAAAAAGGTTTTATATTTTTAATTAAAGAAGTTGTTGTTTCAATGATAATTATAAGCTTTTTAACCATATTGAATAGTTACCAAAATGGCAGTAGTTATCAATATTTATATTATTTTATTATATTTTTGGTTATGTTCAATGTAATATGTGCTATCACAGGTAAAGCAAAAGTATTAATTACTTTTATCGTTTATATGGGAATTTCTTTAATTGATGTTATACTAATCGGCAGCTTACAAATTATATTTGATCTTAACATAATTGAATTCAAACAGAATGTTAAAGATAATCTAATTAATCTATTTAGTGTTCTATTATTTTTACTAATTGTAGTCCTAAAAAAGAGGATAAATAAAGATGTTTCTAAGCTATTTATTCACTTTAAAAAAAGATATTTATTTATAATGTTAATGGGGATTATCGGATTTGGACTATATATAGCTCCAATTCAAATATTGGTTATTACTGATGAGATTACAAGTAATCGAAATATGTTTACATTTGGAGTATATGCTAGTGGTATAGCCTTTATTGTTATATGCATTGTACTAGTAATAATTAATGATTCGAATATATACTATAAAAATATAAATGAAATGAATTTAAAACTCTTTGATCAACAGAAGTTATATTATCAGACTTTAATTGATAAAGAGCAATATACTAAAAGATTCCGGCATGACATAAATAATCATATATATTGTATGCAGCACTTATGTGAACAAAAAAAATTTAGCGAATTAGCAGAATATTTAAAAGATATGCATAACTTTACTGTTGACTTAAATTTTGATATACAAACAGGTAACGACATTGTAAATATTATTGTTAATGATATTTATGCAAGAAATAAAGATTCGAATATATCGATAAAATGGAAAGGTTTTATTCCTGAGAATATTAGAATATCTCCAATGGACCTATGTACTATTTTTTCAAATCTCTTAATTAATGCTATTGAGGCTGTAAAAAAGATTAGTGATAAAAATTTAAACGTTATTAACATTGAGATTAAGAGTTTATCGAATAACTTACTAATTCAAATAAGTAATCCTGTTAGCGAAAAAGTGAATATTATAAATAACAGACTTATAACTACAAAATCAAATAAAGAACAACATGGTTTCGGGAGTATGAATGTTGAACATAGTGTAAAAAAATACAAAGGTGATTTAACTTATAATAGTGATGATAATAATTTTATGGTGAGCTTGGTATTTCAAAACATCATAATATAAAAGCAGTTGAAAATATTTTCAACTGCTTTTTTAGTAACTTAAAGTTGTAGGTTATTATATAAATACATTAATAAGCAGGAATATGTTGAGTTAGACAGAGAATCATTTGGGTAACAGAGCATCAACACGAGTTTCATGAAGAGATAATTTGTATATTTATTATAAAAAAAAACAACGTTCATCGGACAAAACCCGACGTTCAACGCTGATTTATTGAATGCATTCTAGGCCTATGTTAAAAAATACCTAGATGCTTTTTTTATTAAAAAATAAATTTTAGTTGTTTGAAGGGAGGTATAGAGCGTATGTTCTTACACTGGTATATTTGGCAAAGTATTTATGATCTAATTGATCTTATTACTGGAAAGAAATAACTTATACAATAGATTGTATGATCTCTTTATAAAAATGAGATATTATATCATACTATACTATAATAATATATTTGAAGACGAGAGTAACTCGAATGTAATTACCATTATGTAGCCGGCTTAGATTAAACAATTAAAACTTAAGTTGCAAATGTAATTTAAACGTTGAACCATAAAAACTCAACGTTCATCAAAAAATAATTGAATTAACTAATTTTAAAAGTAAAATAGGAGATATAAGCAATTATGTTTTTAGATGCTTTTTTATTCGAGAAAATAATGAATTTAATCAACTTTATACTAGGTAAATAATTATGAAATTAATTACTTATCTTTATATTTGAAAACGGGAGTAATTCAAATATAATAAACTTATGAAACTAGGTTTTATAAAAACGCCGTCCAATAAAGATGGACAAGCAGTAGAGTATAATGTATGCAAGATGGTAGCTTAATGCGGTATATTCTAAGGAGGGATTCGATGCATAAAAAGAGTTGCATTATAACACATAGTGATAATGCAGTTTGTGCTAGACTTGATGATCTTGAGAAAATGCAAGATGCTTTTGAAGATGTTCATTCTTATCTCTTAGTGAATAAGCTACAACCAATAGTGTCTCCATACATTATAAAAACAGAAGTAGATGGAAAATTGTGTTTTGAAATATATGTTGATGTAAGTGATGAGGCACTTCTTTAATCATATTTTAATAACATAATAGTACATAAATTTGAGGGGTGGGACATAGTAAACTTCTTGGAATAAGGGCCAAGATTCTTGTTTATATGATCCCGGAGTATTTTATATAAAAATAGGCTGTTGGAATTAAAATGTTAATTTTAATTCCAACAGCCTATTTTGCTTGTTATGTTAAATTTGAAACATGCAAAACTGTGCAAAATAAATGCATTTAATTTATGTATCAATTTTCTTCTTTTATGGTGGCTTTCGCTAAGGTTTGTTTTACCGCGTCAATTAGCAGAGTTTGTGTGTACTTGCGATCTTCTGAAATAGTGATAGAATCAACATCAACATCATTGCATAATTGGTCAGCAATGTCCTTGATAGCAGGGTCAACAAGCGGATACATCGTAGTGACAGCATCATCTATGTTCACGATTCTAACTGAGTTGATGTGGTCTTTATCTACGACGATTTCAAGGTTTAATGTTGTATCATTTAACTGAATCACGGAAGTATAAACACCTGCGGTATATTTTGCTGTACTTGGTGAGCTATTTGAATCATCTTTACCAGAGGTAAATAGTGATATCAATAGTACGACTAGTATAACGCCAAGTATTACAAAGATAGCACCATAGATCATTTGCTTTAGTTTTATGACTATAATCTTTTTTTGCGACATCTCTTCATCCTCCAAATTATGCTTTATACAATGTATTAAGAACGAAAACAAATTATGCTATAGAAACGTAGTATTAATTTTGAAAAATTATAGAAACACACGAAAATAGAATTCTAAACTAATTCATGATATAATGAAAACGGAATGAGCCATTGCAAGCTCGCTTGCGAATGGCGATTGGAGTAACAAGACCATGAACATGAACTTGTTCATGGTATAATGAAAACGGAATGAGCCATTGCAAGCTCGCTTGCGAATGGCGATTGGAGTAACAAGACCATGAACATGAACTTGTTCATGGTATAATGAAAACGGAATGAGCCATTGCAAGCTTGCTTGCGAATGGCGATTGGAGTAACAAGACCATGAACATGAATTTGTTCATGGTATAATGAAAACGGAATGAGCCATTGCAAGCTCGCTTGCGAATGGCGATTGGAGTAACAAGACCATGATATGTTTTTGTCCATGATATTATGATAAGTAGAAAGAGGTAGCTGTGAGATTGTTTTAGTTACCTTGTTATAATAGATTATAGAAAGTGAGGATAATCGATGTCTCTTCAATTTATATTGGGTGGTTCAGGATCTGGAAAATCATATTATATATATGAAAAAATAATAAAGGAATCAATCGAATGTCCAAATACGAATTATCTGGTAATTGTACCGGAACAGTTCACCTTGCAAACACAAAAGGATCTAGTAAGCATGCATCCGAACAAAGGAATTATGAATATCGATGTTTTAAGCTTTCTAAGATTAGCGTATCGTGTATTTGAGGAATTGGGTGGCAACCAGCGTCTTGTGTTAGAAGACACTGGTAAAAGTATGATTGTAAAAAAAGTTGTTATGGAGAAGAAAAATGATTTAATTCTCTACGGTGCGAATATTAAGAAGCAAGGGTTTATTGATGAAATGAAATCGGTTCTTTCAGAACTATTTCAATATAGTATAGGCAGGGACGAGCTAGAGCAGATGTATGAAGTTTCTAAAAGTAAGCCGATGCTGCAAAATAAGTTAAAAGATATTATAACAATATATCAAGGATTTAAAGATTTCCTTGAAGATAAATACATCACGGCAGAAGAGATTCTAGATGTGCTTTGTGATGTGATGGACGATTCGAATATATTATCCAACATGGTAATATGTTTTGACGGATTTACGGGATTTACACCTTCGCAATATAAACTGTTACACAAATTATTAGTAAGAGCTAAAAAGGTTTATGTAACAGTTACTATGGATGAGAGAGAACGAAATAAAAAGCAGGAAGAACACGAACTGTTTTATTTATCCGGAAAAACAATTGATAAACTATCGAAACTTGCAAGTGAAGCACGTGTGGATATTGATGAACCGATTGTTATGGAGTTACAAGGTGAGAAGGCCTTTGTTCCATATCGATTTATAGGAAGCGATGCGTTATGTGCACTGGAACGTAATATTTTTAGGTATCCTTATCGACCATACAATAAGGAACAGGACGATATAAGTATCATTGCTACAAAGGATGCAAGGAGTGAGGTAGTACACACGATATTAACGATTCAAGATCTGCTTCGTGAAAACTCGTATCGTTATCGGGATATCGCAGTGGTTACTGGGGATATTGAACAGTATGGAGATTTAATAAAAAGAGAGTTTGAAATTGCAAACATTCCTTGCTTTATTGATAATAAAAAGGATATTATAACAAATCCGATAGTGGAGTTTATTCGTGCTGCACTAGAAGTCGTTGAGCAAAATTTTTCATATGAGAGCGTTTTCCGATATTTAAAATCTGGACTTGTTCATTGGAACGATGAAGACATCGATAAGCTTGAAAACTATGTGATTGCACTTGGAATACGTGGAAAAAGTAAATGGGAGAGTGAATGGAAACGAGTTTACCGTACACAGTATGAAGTCTTAATTGACGAGATAAATGTATTGAGAAAACGCTTCTACGATGAAATCGTGCAGTTTTTCAAGGTATTTCAAGAAGGCAACAAGACAGTGATAGAGTATGTGACAGGAATTTATAATTTGCTTCTTCAATATGAAGTGGAGGAGCAATTAGAAGAAATGGCCGTCCAATTTCGTGAAAAAAATAGTGGTGCATACCTTCAAAAAGCAAAGGAATATGATCAGGTATATCGTATTGTAATTGAGATTTTTGAGCGGATTGTAGAACTTTTAGGGGATGAATGTCTGAGTGTTAAAGAATTTAAGGACATATTAGAAACTGGTTTTAAAGAAGCAAAAGTTGGGTTGATACCACCGGGGGTAGACCAAATCGTTGTAGGTGATATTGAGCGTACAAGATTGAAGGATATTAAAGCATTGTTCTTTATCGGCGTGAATGATGGAATTGTACCAAAGGCCAATCCTGGAGGGGGAATTTTAAACGATGCAGACAGGCAGTTATTCTCGGATTATGAAATTGAACTTTCACCAACGAAGCGTCAAAATGCGTATACTACTGAATTTTATATCTATTTAAACTTGACCAAGCCGCAAAAGAAATTGTATCTATCTTATGCGAAAACGGGGAGCGATGGGAAAGCGCTACGTGCCTCCTATCTCATAGGTAAAATTAAAAAGTTATTCCCTAAAATCAAAACAAAGGAATTTGATTTGGTACCATATGAGGAACGTAGTATTACGGATGCGTTGTCAACCGACAAAGGATTATCTTACTTAATTGAAGGTTTACGAAATTATAATAATGTGCAATCTGTCGAGTTGTTCCAAGAGTTACTACGGGTGTATATGTCTGGTGAAATCCCATTTCCAGTGGACAAGCAATTAATACTGGATGGTTTATTTTACTGCAATACGGAAACAGGAATCGCTAAAAAAGTAGCCAAAAAATTGTACGGGGAGCTTTTATTGGGGAGCGTAACAAGAATGGAACGTTTCGCAGCGTGTGCATTCTCTCATTTTTTACAATATGGTGTACTATTAGAAGAAAGACAAGAGTTTCAGATCATGGTGCCGGATATCGGTAATATTTTTCATGAGGCTTTGGAGTTATTCTCTAAAAAATTAAAAGAGACTCCTTATACATGGCATACACTGCCAGATGAGGTGAGAATAGAACTTGGGAATGAAAGTGTAATTGAAGCAACGATGGATTTTGGAAATGGAATTTTAACGAATTCCAAGAGAAATGAGTACATTATCAATCGAGTGGCACGAGTGCTACAAAGAACGATTAAAACATTAAGTGAGCAGTTACAAGTTGGATTATTTGAACCGGCTGTATTTGAGCAAAGCTTTTCCTATGCCGATCGTTTTCTATCACTACGAGGTAGAATTGACCGTATTGACGTATATGAAGAAGGAGAGGTTACGTATATCAAAGTCATTGATTATAAATCTGGATCCACTTCATTTGATTTGCAAAGCCTTTTTTATGGACTTCAGATGCAGTTAAGCGTGTATTTATCTGCTGCGTTGCAAATGATGAAAGAAAAACATCCGGATAAAGTAATCATTCCAGCAGGTGTATTTTACTATAATCTAGATGATCCAATTGTAGAAAAATCCGATCATGTAGAGGAGGATATAAGCAAAAAGTTATCCATGAATGGTCTTGCAAATTCCAGAGACGATGTGATTGCTTATATGGATCAGAACTTTTTTACGGATGATGGCTTAGCCCCTTCCAAAAAATCTAAGGTAATACCGGTAGAAACAAACAAGAATGGGCAATTAACAAAACGTTCTAGCGTTGCTAGCGTTGACGATTTTGAGAAATTATTAAACTATGTAGATCGTTTGATGCATTATTTTAGTAAGGAGATTATGGAAGGTAAAACAAATCCAGAGCCTTATAAACTAAAGAAGAAAAGTGCTTGTGATTATTGTCCGTATTCTTCTGTTTGTGGCTTTGACTGCCGCATGGATGGCTATGATTATCGTAGGTTAAAAGAACTATCAAACGAGGAAATATGGACAGAGTTAAAAGAAAGGGATGATTCTTATGGCAACAATGACTTGGACGACGGATCAACAAAAGGTAATTGATTTACGGAATCGTAATATATTAGTCTCAGCAGCAGCAGGATCTGGAAAAACTGCCGTTTTAGTCGAGAGAATCATAACAATGATTACTCAGGAAGATTCCAATATTAATATTGATAATCTTCTGATTGTAACTTTTACAAAGGCAGCAGCAGGTGAAATGAGAGAGCGTATTGGTGCAGCTATCGAGAAAAAAGTGATGGAACAGCCAGAAAATACGCATTTACAAAAGCAATTGACATTAATTCATACGGCGCAGATTACAACAATTGATAGTTTCTGCCTGTATGTTATTCGGAATTATTTTCACATGATAGACTTAGACCCTTCATTTCGAATTGCAGATGAGGCCGAACTTACGTTACTTAAGTCTGATGTGATTAGTGAATTATTAGAAGAACAATACGAAGAAGCTTCGGAAGAATTTTTAGATTTTGTTGAAAGTTATGCAAGTGTAAAATCGGACTCTGTATTAGAAGATTTTATTTTACAGTTGTATGGGTTTTCTATGAGCTATCCTTGGCCAGAAGAATGGCTAGCATCTATGGGGAAGAATTTTGACATTGCAGACCTAGAAGGCTTGCAGCAAACACCTTGGATGCAAAAGGTGATGGAATATATTTTAACAATTCTTAACGATGCAAGAGAGCTAAATGATTTAGCAATAAGTGTGTGCAGGGAAGCCGATGGTCCACTTGCATATATGGATGCTCTTTTATCGGATCAACATGTATTAGATAGCTTGCGTGGACTAAAAAGCTATGAGGAATATTCAGATAGTCTTAGTGATATCAAGTATGCGAGACTTTCAACAAAGAAGCAAGAAGGGGTCTCGGAGGAAAAGAAAGAACTTGTAAAAGCACTCCGAGCAAAAATGAAGGATTTGTTATCTGGATTATGCAAAGATTTCTTTTTTGGGTCTTGCGATGAAATGTTAGCAGATATGCAAGCTGTGAAAGGTCCTGTGAATAAGTTAATTGAATTAACACTAAGCTTCAAAGAACGTTTCAGGAAAAAGAAACAGGAAAAGAATCTTTTAGATTTTCATGATTTAGAGCATTATGCACTGGAAATCTTAGTTTTAAAAGAAGATGGTAAACTCATTCCTTCCCAAGCAGCAATGGATCTTAGCGAGCAATTTAAAGAAATTATGATTGATGAATATCAAGACAGTAACTTAGTTCAAGAAACGATATTAAATAGTATCTCAAGAGAGCGTCTGGGTGAGCCTAATGTATTTATGGTTGGTGACGTTAAACAAAGTATTTATAAATTTCGTTTGGCAAGACCAGAGCTTTTTATGGAGAAGTATGATACTTATGATGTGACGGATAGTAAGTATCAAAGAATAGATTTGCATAAGAATTTTCGTAGTAGGGATATTGTCCTTGATAGCGTAAATGAAATATGTAAAAAAATCATGACCAAGCGTCTTGGCGGAATCGAATATGATGCAGATGCAGCACTATACCCTGGGGCAAGTTATATTAATCCGGAGGCATCTGAAACATGCGATACGTCAGAAAACTTGGAGGTATCACAAACATATGAAAGCGCTGATACCTCAAAAACCTCTGGAAACTCGGTATTCTTTGAAACATCTGAAACTTTTGAAACGGAATTGATTGTATTTGATTCGGAAAGCGCAGATGTAGAAGATATGGAGGATGAATCTGACCAAGAAGAAAATCTAAGTGATGAGAGTATAACGGAAGTTTACAGTGCACGGGAATTAGAAGCAAGGGCGATTGCAATGAGGATTAAAGAGCTTGTAGATCCTGAAAAAGGTTTACTCGTGAATGATAAAGGGGCACTAAGAAGAGCTAGGTTTAGCGATGTTGTTATATTATTAAGAACTATGGCTGGTTGGTCGGAAGTGTTTACTGATACTTTAATGCTAGAGGGAATCCCTGCGTATTCGGACATTCAATCTGGATATTTTCAGACATTAGAAGTGAAAACAATGTTAAATATGCTTCGTATTTTAGATAATCCTAGACAGGACATTCCATTCGCAGCTATTTTATATTCTAAAATTGTAGGATTAAATAGCGAAGGACTAGCAAAACTTAGGGTTGAGAATTATGGAAAAGAAGTGGATGCTAAAAAAATACCGTTGTATGAACTTGCAAGGCTTTATGTAGACACTGGTAGTGATGAACTCGTAAAAGAGAAGCTATCTAAATTTTTTGCAGTTTATGATGAACTTCGTCTTATGGTTCCATACACACCAATTCATCAATTGCTATTAGAAATTTATCATTTTACTGGATATGACACCTTTGTATTATCGATGCCCTCAGGGGAGAAAAGAAAAGCGAACCTAGATATGCTTGTGCAAAGAGCAATAGCCTTTGAGTCTAGTAGTTATCACGGTTTATTTCAATTTATTCGTTATATCGAACGTTTATTAAAGTATGAAATAGACTATGGGGAAGCGCTAGATAGTGGTGCAAATGAAAATACTGTACGTATTATGAGTATTCATAAGAGCAAAGGTTTGGAATTTCCGATCGTAATCTTAGCAGGGATGGGAAAACAGTTTAATAACTCTGATACAAGAGCGAAAATTGTACTGCATGCCGATTATGGTATTGGGCCGGAATGCATTGATCATAAGTTACGAACAAAAACACCGACCTTATTAAAAAGGGCCATTCAACGAACATCGATTTTGGATAATTTAGGTGAGGAATTGCGTATTTTATATGTTGCTTTAACGAGAGCAAAAGAAAAATTAATTATGGTCGGAACCGTAAAAGGAAGTGAAAAAACAGAGCAAAAATGGATGCAAGAAGCAATGTTATCGACACAAACCTTGCCTTTTAGTACCTTAGCTTCTGCTAGAACTTATTTTGATTTTGTGGGTCCTGTAGTTATGAGTCAAGATAAAATTCGTTACCGTGTTCTTAACGCCAATGATTTAATGCAAATGGAAGAGAAAAAACAACGTGATAATCAAGAGTTAAAAGATTTGCTAGAATCATATGATAGTAAAGAGCCTTTTAGTCAGGATATCTATGATTCCTTAAATAATAAGTTAAATTTTAAATATAAGTTCGAGCGTGAAGCAAGTTTACCAATAAAAACGACGGTCTCTGAACTAAAAAAATTAAGTATGGAAGAAGAAGAGGCTGTAGTCGCAGAATTTGTAACACAACCTCGAGTAAAAAATAATATTATTCCCAAGTTCTTAAAAACGGAAGAGGTAGTAGTAGGTGCAGCAAGAGGTACACTGTATCATAGGGTGCTTGAATTAATTCCGTTTGAGCAGATTAATAACAGTGAGGATGTATATACGGAAATCAATCGCTTATTAGAAAAGAATATGATTCGTGAAATGGAACATGGGCAAATAGATGCATCTCTGTTTGTGAAATTTTTTAGTACTGAGATAGGTAAGCGAATGTGCAATGCAGCAAAAGCTGGTACGTTAGTGAAAGAACAACAATTTGTTTTAGGAATTTCTTCTTCTGAAATGTATGATGACATAGATAGTGATGAAATTATATTAATACAAGGTATCATCGACGCTTATTTTATTGAAAATGGTGAACTAATATTAGTTGATTATAAAACTGATTACGTACCGAAGGTAAATGGAGAGGACATTTTAATCAAAAAATATAAAAAGCAATTAGAATATTACAAAAGGGCATTGCAACAAATTACTGGAGGATATGTAAAAGAACAAATAATTTATTCATTTTCACTTTCAAAAGAGATTCGAATATAGTAAAATAAGTAATTGCTAAATGGTTCATTGTGTTTTGTTTAATTTTTGTAATTATCGTCTACACTTAAAAAAAAGAAGAAAGGTAAGTGTAGAGTATGTCTAAGAAGAAAAAAGAGATCGATATAACAAAAATCAAACCAGAAGAAATGATGAAATATGAGATTGCAAAAGAGCTTGGCTTATTTGATAAAGTATTAAAAGAAGGATGGGGTTCCCTCTCTGCAAAGGAAACAGGTCGTATCGGTGGTATTATCACTAGAAAGAGAAAAGAACTTGCAAAACAGCAAAGTGAAGCAAATGAACAAAGCAGTTAGGGGATACCGTTAGTTATTAGGAGTTAGAAAGAAAGGCAGGGTTCCTTATGCGAAAAAAAATGTTATTTATATATAATCCAAACGCTGGTAGGGGCAAAATACGAAGTAAATTGTCAAGTATCTTAGAGATATTATCAAAACTTGATAATGAAATTGTGGTATTTGCCACACAGAAAAAGACCGATGCTAAAAGAATCGTAGAGGAGTATGTAAGTCGTGGTAATTGTGATGTTATTCTATGCTCTGGCGGAGATGGTACACTAAACGAGGTTGTTAGTGGTCTTATGGAGTGTGAAAAGTCACTACCAGTAGGTTATATTCCATCTGGGACCACCAATGACTTTGGCTATAGTTTGAAAATTCCCAAAGACATGGTAAATGCTGCCAAGATGTTTGTTAATGGAACAACGTTACTCTGTGATGTTGGTTCTATTAACAACATGTTTTTTACATATACAGCGGCTTTTGGATTATTTACAGATGTTTCTTACGAAACCTCACAAAATGCTAAGAATGTATTTGGTAGAGCAGCTTATATCCTAAGTGGGATTAGTAAGTTACATGGGGTAAAATCATATCATTTGACAATATCAATTGATGATAAAATCATAGAAGATGATTTTATTTATGGTATGATTGCAAATTCGGATTCCGTAGGAGGATTTAAAGGTATTACAGGCAAGGATGTATTACTAAATGACGGATTGTTTGAGATGCTTTTAATTCGTATGCCACGTAATCTAATCGAACTTACAACCATTGTGAATGAATTGTTACGTGGGGATTCGGATAGTGATTATATATACTATGAACGAGTTTCCACTGCTGAAATTATTGCAGAGGAAGAAATTCCTTGGACACTGGATGGTGAGTTTGGTGGAAATATGAAAGAGGCAAGTGTTGTGATTCATAAAGAGGCAATTCCTTATATATGCCAGGTGGAAAGTGAAAAGTTACTTGAGCTAAAAGAGTAATTGAGTAAAGAGCAGAAGTAAAGTTTTTTGAATTAACTGAATCAACCGTTAATAGTCCGAGAGAAGGGCGAATTTAATGAATTGTATACGTGTGAAATTCTTACTGTGCATTGAAATTTACGTTTTGATTATTCATAGTAAAAATCGATAAGAAGATACTTCAAAAATAATATATCCAGACGCAAAGAAAGAAAAATAAAAAAACATGACGTTAATTAACAGCTGATTAATTAATGTCATGTTTTTATTTGTTATTATGAATACGTTTATATCTGATAATCATACTCTGAAACAAAGCATATTTTATCAATTCCCAAAAAGTTTTTAACAGCAACACAGATGCCACCAATTAAAATGGAATTATCTTTTAGCATGGAGTTTACAATTGGAACTTTGTCATTCATTTTACTACGAAGAGAGTCGTAGATTAGTTTAGTAAACTCGGGAAATTCCATAGTAAATGCGCTATTGATAATGACGATCTCTGGGTTATAAGAGTTTAATAAGTTATTGATGCAAACAGCCATGTACTTTATAAATTTTTGACCTACTTGCAAAGCTTCTGGAACCTTCAAGTGATAATCTTTTGCAAAGTTATAGAAACTTACCGATTCTTGATTGGTGGCAAGTGCATATTCTTTTAATAAGGAACGCTCAGAAGTATATTGCTCCAAGCATCCTTTATTACCACAAGGACATTCACGCCCGTCAATTTCAACTATGGTGTGACCAAATTCACCTGCATAACCACTGAATCCAGTATATAATTTGTGATCAATAATAAGACCTAGGCCGACACCAGAGTGGATACTTATATTTGCAATATTTGAATACTGGTTGGAGAGATAGGTAAGTTCACCAAGCGCAGATAGATTCGCTTCATTGTCAAGGTAAACTGGTACACTAAAATAAGAAGAAAGTTTTTCCTCTAAATTCATTTTTGATAAATCATAATAAGGAGTAAAAATAACATGATTATGATTGGTAACACCGTGAATACCAAGGGTGATTCCTATAAGACCATATGGCATATCAGATTGTTCATTTTCTATGGATTCAATAAGCTTTATTAAGGTTTCTATTAGTTCTGAATCTTTCGGGGTTTGTACTTGTTTAAAACTTTTATTATCTCCTTGCAAATCTGTCGCAAGAGCAGAGAGCATATTAAGACCAATGTCGATACTAATTGCATAACCTGCTTTTTTATTAAAACTTAATAAAATAGGCTTTCTACCTAATAAGGTGTCATCGCTGCCTATTTCAATGACTAATTTTGCGTTGATTAAGTCGCTAACAATTGCAGAAATGGTAGCTTTTGTAAGGCCTAGCTGCTTTGAAATTGCGGCTCTAGAGATGGCATTTGTATTCATAATCGTCTCGAGGACGAGTTTACTATTCATATCACGTATAAGTTCTTTGCTTCCGATAACCATAATTATCCCCTTTCTACTATCATTATTATATAAAAAAAATCATGTATGTCAATGTAAATTGGTACAGCATTACAAATACTGGAAACGAAAGTCAAGTACAAACGAAGGTAAAGCAAAAACATAGGTAAAATGCAAGGGGAAGTTAAAGGTAAATGTAAGTCAAAAAATCAAAAATCAGTTAACAAAATTCAACGAGTTACCACTCATAAGAAATCTTGACAGTTATTATAACAACTGATATTATTATATCAAATATTATTGTTTATTAACTAAACAAATTCTAATTATGCAATAAAAATTTTTACAGATAGTTTTTATTGTTTATTAGAAATATTTCACATTGAAGATTTTATACGAATGAATACAAAATATATATTTGGGAGGTAATTATGTTATACATTGGTGTTGATTTGGGGACCTCGTCTATTAAGTTAGTACTTATGAATGAAGAAGGAAAGATTGAGAACATTGTTTCAAGGGAATATCCATTGTCATTTCCAAAGCCAGGTTGGTCGGAACAAAATCCAGAGGATTGGTATCAAGCCTTTTTAGAAGGTATGGAAGATCTTTTAGCAAACTATGATAAATCTTTAGTAGAAGGCATTAGCTTTGGTGGACAGATGCATGGTCTTGTTATTTTAGATGAGAATGATCATGTAATTCGTCCAGCAATTTTATGGAACGATGGAAGAACGACAAAAGAGTGTGATTATTTAAATAATACCATTGGTAGAGAAAAAGTATCTTCCTATACTGCCAATATGGCATTGACAGGTTTTACAGCACCTAAAATTCTATGGGTTAAGGAAAATGAACCAGAGAACTTTGCTAAAATTAACAAAATTATGCTTCCAAAAGATTACATAGCTTATATGATTTCTGGCGTACATTGTACCGATGTTTCTGATGCTTCTGGTATGCTTTTATTCGATGTTAAAAACCGTAGATGGTCACAGGAGATGTTATCTATTGTTGGGGTGAAAGAAGAACAGTTGGCAAAAGTTTTTGAAAGTTATGAAGCAGTTGGAACATTAAGAGAAGATGTTGCTAATAAACTTGGATTGAATCCTAGCGTTAAAGTAATTGCCGGAGCAGGGGATAATGCAGCAGGAGCAGTAGGTACTGGTACTCTTGAGCATGGTATGTGCAGCATATCCATTGGTACTTCAGGTACTGTATTTATTGCTACGGATGAATTTGCAGTAGACGATGACAATGCAATGCATTCCTTTGACCATGCAAATGGTAAATATCATTTTCTAGGTTGTATGTTATCAGCAGCATCTGCTAACAAATGGTGGATGGATGATATTATTCGTACAAAAGAATACAACAAAGAACAAGAAAATATTGTGAAATTAGGGGAGAACCGAGTATTCTTTTTACCATATTTAATGGGTGAGAGAACACCTCATAACAATCCGAATGCAAGAGGTACTTTTGTTGGAATGACGATGGATACGACTCGTGAAGATATGACACAGGCGGTATTAGAAGGTGTAACTTTTGCACTTCGTGATGCCCTTGAAATTGCTCGCTCCTTTGGTGTAACAATTACACGTGTACGTTTAAATGGTGGTGGAGCGAAGAGTAAACTTTGGTGTGAAATGGTAGCAAATATCATGAACGTTAAAGTAGACAAAATTAACAGCGAAGAAGGACCAGGATTTGGTGCTGCTATCCTTGCTGCCGTTGGATGTGAGAAATTTAATTCAGTTGAAGAAGCTGCAAGTAAATTAATCAAAGTTGTTAGTACGATTGAGCCAGAAGAAGAGTTGGTAAGAAAGTATGAAGAGAAATATCAGATGTTCAAAACAATTTATCCAGCATTAAAGTCAGTATATGATGTAATCGCTTAGTAAGAAGTTATGTTTAATAAATCAAGGTATCTATGGGAGAGCGATCCATTCATTTTTAATTGAGTTCGGAGATATCCTTGTAACTGAGTTGCTGTCAATGGAATGATAAATAAAGGATTAAAAAAAGGCTTTTGCTACACTGCAAAAGCCTTTTTTAAACTGCTTTTATTAAAACTTATAAGTTTTAATAACTACGTACTTTTTATTTTGGCTCAAAAGCTTATGAAAGTGCGAGTCCTTTTTGTTGATTCTATACTTATGAAAAGAGTATTTACCTTTTACACATATAAGCTTAGAAAGTATTAATTACTTTTCTTTTTATCTGCAAAGAATAAAAAAATACAATATTTCACAAATACATAAAGAACAGCTCCAAGCGCAATTGAGAAAGAACATCTTGATAAAAGTGAGAGAAAGTAATTACTACCTTGTGCAAAATATGCAGAACTCATTTTTAAAGCAACCGCACTAATAACGAGCGGAAAGGTAAATGCAGAATAACTTGGATAAAATTTAATGCGCAATGTTTTTGTCATAGTATAGAGCACATATAGATAACTTATAATACATAAAATCAACATAATAGATACTAAAATCTTGTTTTTAGTATCAAAAGTAGATAAGTAGCCAGCCAGACATAGACTAATAGGCGCACAAATAATAGTTAATGTAGGAAGTGCAGGTTCTGGAATCTGTTTTATTTTAAAAACCCGATATAATACAATTGGAAGCAGAACCAAATAAAGTATAAAACCGAGATAAAAAAGTATCTGGCCAATTCCCTTTTGACCCATTGCAGGAGCAGTTATACTTCCCACCACAAAACCAACAAAAGGAATAAACCAACTTGGAAATACGGTTTTAATGTTGAATTTTAATATAAACGTCGTAAAAAAGCATATTGCTATGATAAAATGTAAAATCAAAGAAAATGCCCATACGAAAGTTGCAACAAAACCTACGAATGGTTTTATGTATGCTGAAAGTAAGACCAAAGCCATCGTGTAGGTTGGCAAAACACTAAAAACAACTGGATTTTCCAACTCTTTTTTGTATGAGGAGAAATTCGAAATTGTCTTTATCGTAAAAAGTAGTAGTATCATAAAGGAAATAGCGCCACAAAGATATCGATAAAGAACTCCATAGGAGGCAAGTAAGTTTCCAAGTATTGCAAATCCAAGAGCAAGTCCACAGACTGGAATCGGTAATTTTTTTATGAACGACATGAGTTCCCCCTAAATATCTGTATTTGTAATATTTAATTCACGAACAATAATCTCAGCAGTTTTCATTGCCATTTCTCCAGTAAATGAAACACATTGTGCTTTATGTTCTCCAGATGCCATATCCATGCCTCTGGTATGTACATGACAGCAAAGTACGCCTTTATGATTATCACGGAAGCTTTGTTGAAGTTCATTTGCTAACTTTAAGGTATTCACACTTTTTGGATCCTGTGGGTTGGAGGGTGCCATGCGACCAAAGAAATATCCAAGACATAAAACTCCACCAGAAACTGCTCCACACATGCATTTAGATCGTCCAACGCCTACTGGAAATCCAGAAGCGGCCATGATGAGTGATTCCGGCATTTCAGGTGCTAAATTCATTCGGATGGATGCAACAATAGATTCGGAGCAATAAAACCCACCACTTTGAAATAATTTCTCTGCATCATCTTTTACTTTTTTTAAACTACATTCCGTTACCATAAAAAACCCTCCTAATAATATATAATTCGACATAATTTTATCATTAATCAAGAAGTTACACAAATAGATATATCCAATATATAAATGCTTACGATAGATAAAACGAATATATAAAATTAATCTAAGTTGCATGGTAGGTCAAAAAAAATATATTTACAAGCAATTCGTTTATTAGCATTCACATGTTTTAACCATTAAAATGTTTACGCTATTAATTTGTTTACCATCATTGATTTGTTTATAACTTTATATTTTTATGAACTGATTGTTTATGATCATATATTTTTGAAGGCAATGGGAAATCATTGAAAGTAAGGTATAGAGTTGTTATAATATAATTCGAGAGTCAAAAAGCCCATTGAAAAGCCAAATGGTATAGGTACAGTACAGAAATTAGATTGGAGTCAAGAATGAGAGCATACACAGGTTTTGCAAATGTTTATGATAAATTTATGGACAATGTTCCTTATGATACATGGTCAGAATATTTAATATCATTGCTAAAAGAATTTGGAGTAGATGATGGATTGGTATTGGAGTTAGGCTGTGGAACAGGAAGTATCACAAGAAGATTAGCAAGTCATGGATATGATATGATCGGGATTGACAATTCTGAAGAGATGCTTGAGATCGCAAGAGAAAAAGAAATGGATTTTATGATGGAATCTATGGAAGAACTCGCTGAAGAAGAACTCGCTGAAGAAGAAGTCGATGAGGATGGTAATGGCGATTATATCCAGGGAATACTTTATTTAGAACAAGACATGAGAGAATTCGAACTATTTGGAACGGTTCGAGCTGTAGTTAGCATTTGTGATAGCATGAATTATATTACAAAGGAAGAAGATCTAGTAAAAGTGTTTCAATTAGTCAATAATTATTTAGATGCTGGTGGAATGTTTATTTTTGATTTAAACACGGTCTATAAATATAAAACGATATTAGGCGATACAACAATTGCAGAAAATCGTGAAGATTGTAGCTTTATTTGGGAAAACTTTTATCATGAAAATGAGATGATTAATGAATACGATGTAACGATTTATAAAAAAGCAGAACTTCTGTTAGAGGATGATGAAGATACTTCAGAACTATATGAAAGATTTTCAGAAACCCATTATCAAAAAGCGTATGAACTTCAAACAATAAAATCATTATTAGAAAAGGCAGGCATGGAATTTGTTACTGCGTATGATGCTTGTACGAAAGATGCGCCAAAAGAGAATAGTGAACGTATTTATGTTATTGCAAGAGAAAAAAAACAAGCAAACAAACTATATACGTAAATCATGATTTGTGTATATAAACCTACGATTAATCCGAAACAAAATTTTGGAACGGATTTGCTTAAAGAACTAGAAAGAATAGCAAATTTAAAAATGACAAGCATTAAGAACTAGAAAGGTATAGGTAGAAAAATGGAAGATTATATAATTCGAGCAACAGCAGCAAATAGTCAAGTAAGAGCATTTGCTTGTACAAGTAAAAATTTAGTGGAGTATGCGAGAAGTATTCACAATACAAGTCCAGTGGTAACGGCTGCTCTTGGACGATTATTAACAGCTGGAGCTATGATGGGAAGTATGACCAAAGGTGATAAGGATCTTTTAACCTTGAAAATAAATGGTGACGGCCCTATGCAAGGTTTATTAGTCACAGCAGATGCAAAAGCAAACGTAAAAGGTTACGCGTTTCAACCAGACGTAATGCTTCCACCAAGTCCACTAGGAAAACTAGATGTTGGTAGAGCCGTAGGAAAAGGCTTATTGACGGTAATAAAAGACATGGGATTAAAGGAACCATATACTGGACAAACAGAGTTAGTTTCCGGTGAAATTGCAGAGGATATTACTTATTATTATGCAACCTCAGAGCAGGTTCCATCTTCTGTAGCACTTGGTGTTTTAATGAATCGTGATAACACAGTTAAAGTAGCAGGTGGATTTATCATTCAGTTATTACCATTTGCAGAAGAAGAGGTAATAGCAAAATTAGAAGAGAAAATAAGTAATTTAAAATCAATTACAACTATGTTAGATCAGGATATGACACCAGAAATGATTCTTGAAGAATTACTTGGGGATATGGGATTAGAAATACTAGATCGTATCCCAACTCAGTTTGATTGCAATTGTTCCAAAGAACGAGTAGAAAAAGCAATCATTAGCATTGGGGAAAAAGACCTTCAGGAAATGATTGATGACAACGAACCAATTGAAGTAAACTGCCATTTTTGCAACAAGCATTATATGTTCTCTGTTGATGATTTAAAAGAATTCATTAAAAGAAGTAAGTAATCTGATATCGCATGCAAACGAAGAAAGGTTGGGGAAGCTAGGGGAATGGAATTAAAGAATATAACACCAGAACAAGCAGGAATACCCTCAGAAGCAATCAACAAGTATATGGATGCTTTGGAGGAATACAAGGTTAATTTGCATGGATTTATTATGATGCGGGGAAAAGAAATAATTGCCGAAGGCTATTATCCACCATTTCATAAAGATTATATTCATCGTATGTACTCAATATCAAAAAGTTTTACTTCGATAGCGATTGGACTTTTAATTGATGAAGGAAAATTATCTTTTGATGATAAGATTTGCGATTATTTTCAAGATAAATTAGAAAAAGAAACGCCTTCATATATCAAAGAAATTACCATACGTGATATGCTGAAAATGGCGACAGCCCATAAGAGTACGACTTATAAGCGATATGATGGAAATGACTGGGTTAAATCATTTTTTGTTCTAGAACCTTCACATATGCCAGGAACCGTGTTTTCCTATGATACTTCTTCGTCGCATGTATTAGCTGCATTGGTGGAACGTTTGAGCGGAAAAAGCATACTTGATTATTTGAGAGATAAATTCTTGAATGAAATCGGTTTTTCAAAAGAAGCAAGGTGGTTAAAAGACCCCCAAGGGGTTTCTCAAGGTGGTACTGGATTATTATGTACAATGAGAGATTTAGCAAAAGTTGCATATGTGTGTATGAAGGAAGGTAAGCTAGGTGAAGCACAGTTGCTTCCAAAAGAATACATCAAAGAAGCTACCATGAAACAGATAAGTACAGATGCACAAGCTGCTCTTGATGATCAATTTGGATACGGATATCAGATATGGAAAACAAGACATAACGGATTTGCTTTTTTAGGTATGGGTGGACAATTGGCATTATGTTTTCCAGAGCATGACTTTATATATCTGAACACAGCCGATACACAAGGGAATCCAGTAAGTTTAAATATGCAATTTGACGCATTTTATCAACATGTATATCCCTATGTAGCAAGAAATAAATCATGCTTACCTGAAAATCCAGCGGAGTATCAGAATCTGAAAAAACGCATAGATAACTTAAAAACCGCGGTTGTAGAGGGAAAATCAGAATCAGAAATCAAGACCCATATTGCCCATAAGCGATATTATATGGATGAGAATGTTATGAATTTAAAATGGATTGAATTTCATTTTGATGGAACGAAAGGTAAAGTAACGTTTGAAAACACAAAAGGTCAGTTCGAGATACCTTTTGGATTTGGTAGTTATAAGACAATTCAAGAAAAATCAGGTCAGTTTGAGATTATGTCCTGCGCTGCGTTTGTACGTGAAAATGAATTATATATAAAGAGCTTACTTATGGGTGATTGCTTTGCAAACATACAGGTTATGTTTAGTTTTAAAGACAATTATGTAACCATAAATTCAAAGAGGGCTGCTGAAAATATGCTTAATGAATATGACGGTATTGCATGTGGTCATTATTCACTTTAGTTGAATTATACGAGAATTCAGTAATGATATGCATTCTAAAATAACAATATAATTGTAAGAAAAATGGCTAGTAAACTAAAAGTTACTAGCCATTTTATACGTTAAGTTTTGTATAAACAAAATGCTTGAGTAGTGAAATTTTTTTATAGTAAAAATCGAAAGAGTTGAAAAACAGCGGATGCAACGCCGAGAGTGATTTTTTGCAGTTTAGTTGGTGTTAGAGCTACAACAGCGCCATTGGTTCCATAGCTACCATCGCTATTTACTGGTAGGGATTGTTCCATCATGGTGGTAATATGTTTCGTCAATAGCTGATTAAATTCTTCTCCATGAACGACAAGCATAACCTCGGTATCTAAGTAGGCACTTCTCATATCCAAATTATAAGAACCAATGATTGAGATATCATCGTCAATAACTAGAGATTTATTATGCATCGAATGGTCTCCTTGAAATTCATAAAGAGATACCCCAGTGGCGATTACTTTATCTTTATTCCAAGTATAATCCGCTGATGCCATAAAATTGTCCCCACCTGCCGTCGAGTTTAGAAACAATGTAAAATTAGGTACTTTATCATTTATTTGTTTTAAATCAGAGTACATAGTATCGTTTAAAACAGCATATGGAGTTTGTAGAATCACTCTATCTTTTGCCTGCAACATAAGCTGCGTTATTTGATAATATACCAAAGGTTCTTTTTTAGTCACGTTAATGGGATTTGATATAAGGCTGATTTTATTGGTTGGAACAGTAACAGAAGAATAATCTAGAGTCTGAAATAATTCAGGTCGCTCTGTCAATAAGGTTTTATAACATCCTTCCAATTCTGTTTCTGCGCGTTGTATATCATTTTTCTTATATCGTGGGATTGTATCAAAGACAGTTTTGTTGTATTTGGAATTCCATATCGTATTAAAATAGTCTTTTACTTCCGATATTACGCTTAAGGAATTATCGTCTGAACCCCAAGCGCTGTTATAAACAAAGATATCTCGATCATAGCTAAGCACCTTAGTGTTGTATTCTCCTAAAAAGTAATTGGAAATATTACGTCCACCTAAGAGAAGAAGTTTATCATCCACGATAATATACTTATCATGTAAGCGTCCATTTAGATTCCAAGGTTTTAGTAAATTTAATGTGTTATAATAACGAATTTCTATATTCGGATGAGTTCCAAGTACATAGTACATGGAATCATTTTTCATATCATGTGCACTTGTGATACCATCTAAAATAATTTGAACTTTTACACCACGATTGGCTGCATTTAAAACGGTTGAAAAGATTTCTTTGCAGCTTTGATCACGTTTCACTGAAAAAGATGAAATGATTATATTATCCTTTGCCTCATTTAACATATGTAATCGAAGATCAAGAGCGTCCCGACTTGTTTCAACAGCAGTCGCGCGGTCTACACCTATCGAATTGTCAAAGAACCTATCTGTGGAAAAATCACTTTTAAAATTATTATTTACTTCTTTAAAATCTTTGAATGGTACGGTAGCACCCACAATAAGGTAGATTAAAAAAAATAAAAAGGCAATACCGGACACTTTGAAAACTTTTTTCATAAAACCTCCGTTCGCTCAATCAATTCTATGCAGGAAATATCATAAGTAGACAAAATATAATTCAATTGTATTGATATTATTTTGCATAAATCGATCCATTTTGATATTCGATAAGCTATAGAAAAGTATATAGCATTCTGTTTAAGATACAATTAAGAATCTATAAAAATTCTATGATTTTGCTCGAAATATAGACTAAATAAAAACTTAAGCAATTATATTGGAAAAATTTATAAATTCTTAAGAATACTATGTTATACTAAAAATCATATTGGAGTTTTTTGTGGATAGAAAAGAAATCAAGAATGAATAGAGAAGATAAGGATCATTTATGCAAGAAAAATCACACAAATAATAGGAGAACATCATATGAAAGATGAATATCAAGACGATCTTAAAGTTAGCTATGAAGATAAGATCGATACACATATCCATGACGACTTAACACATGACAATTACTATCTGGAACAGTTAAATTTATCGTTAGCAGAACAGGTGAACTCAGTATTTAGTGAAAATAATACAATAGAAAAAAGTGAAGTTGTTAAAAAGAATAAGAAAGATTTTAATAAAAGAAAAATTATCTATTTTATAGCTACAATTATTCTTGTTAGTTTTATTTTAGTGATTTCTCCTTTGGGTAAAAAAATAGTAAGTAATGTACTAGGTGATTATTTATATGGTCGAGGATTTGAATTTGTTGATACGAACAGAAAATTAAGTGATATTCAAACCAATATTAATGTAGATGGCTCTAGTTTAATTCATGAAGAAAAAAATGACGATGATATTATAAATATCCTTTTAATCGGAATTGAAGAATTTAAGAACGCACGAAATACAGATTCTATGATTATTGCATCCATTAATGCTAGAAATAATACATTAAAACTTATTTCTATAATGAGAGATATCTATGTTGATGTTCCTGGAAATGATAACAATAAATTAAATTCCGTGTACTCAACGGGGGGAATTAATCTATTATATGAAACAATGGAATCTACTTTTGGATTGGACATTGATGGATATATGCTTGTGAATTTTGAGTCATTTGAAAAAATTGTTGATATATTAGATGGTGTAGAAGTGACGTTAACAAAAGGTGAAGCAGCTTATTTAAACAAACATAATTATATTTCAAACCCAAAGTATCGAAATGTAGTGGTAGGGACACAAAGGTTTAATGGAAACCAGGCACTTGGTTATTGTCGGGTCCGTAGTGTATCAACAGGAACGGAAAATAACGATTTTGGAAGAACTCAAAGACAAAGGGCTGTATTAAAGAGTATGGTGAATACATTAAAAGAAAAAAATCTTTTGGACTTAACGAATACTATGAATGAGATTGTTTCCAGTGTTAATATAAAAACTGATATTACAAAATCAGACTTTAAGAAATATTTAGAAATTGGTTTAAGTTTGAAGTTTGACGATATTGATAATTTAAGAATACCAACGGATGGTAGTTATGTAGATCAGAAAGTTTTAATCGGAAAAAGGAAACAAGCTGTTTTGATTCTGAAAGATCCATTGAAAACAAAAAAGGAAATACGAGAGTTTATATATGAGTAATAGCATTATTTAAGTCGGAGGAAGGTATCCGTATGAATAGATCTGTTATAAGTAACCGGAGAGTGTGATAAAGGTATGAAGAAGAAAATTTTTAATACAATGTTTTATACAAGTTTTATATTTTATGTATGGTTTTTGCTTAGCAATATATTATTTAAATATGTTTCTCCTTTTGAATTGTTTCGTAACGGACGATATTTTTCAAGATCATTAAACATGAAACCACTCTATAATATATTTGGTAGTTATTTTAATAAGCTTGACTTTTATGGGAATATCATCTTGTTTATACCACTTGGAATATATCTTGGTTTAATGGCTAGAAATATTAGCAATACAAAAAAGATCGCAATGTTTACTTTATTAAGCTTATTTTTTGAGACCTTCCAATATGTTTTTGGCATTGGTGCTAGCGATATTTCTGATGTAATAACGAATACAATAGGTGGATTTATAGGTTTGTGTATATACAAGATCTTTAAGAAGTTATTAAAAGACGATGTAAAAGTTAAGAACCTTGTTGCAGTTTGTAGTTTGGCAGTATTAATTCCAGTAGTGTTTATTTTAGTGGATTTAAAAATTCATAATTAAAAACCGACCTGTTTAATTTTTATAAGTTGAGAATAAAAAAACCTCAAAACATAATTCAAATGACGTGACCACCATAAGTTAGATTTTTGAGTCTAACTTATAGAAGGTCAGTTTAAAATGAATTACATTTTGAGGTTTTTGTTTATTCTACCGTTACTGATTTTGCAAGATTTCTTGGCTGATCTACATCAAGTCCTCGGAAGGAAGATGTATAATAAGCAATCATCTGCAATACAACAGCTGCACTAAATGGTGCAAACGTTGCATCTGTTTTTGGTATTATTACTTTATAATCATATAGGTCATCTTCAATTACAACATCAGGAGTAGTGATGCAAATCACACAAGCACCACGTGCTCTTACTTCTTTCATATTAGAAATCATCTTTGATAAAACATTGTCTTGTGTCGCAAGAGCAATGACTGGAACATTTTCAGTAATTAAGGAAAGTGTTCCATGCTTTAATTCACCTGCAGCATAAGCTTCTGAATGAATGTATGTGATTTCTTTTAATTTAATCGAACCTTCACAGGAAAGAGCATAATCCATACTTCTTCCAATAAAGAAAAGGTTTTCAGCTTTCACTAAATGCTTACTAATTGCTTCGATATCTGCTGTTTTTGCTAAGACTTTTTCGATTTCTGGAATTACACCAAGCAATTGATTCATTGCGTTAGAACAATCCTTTACATCCAAGCATTTTCTAACATAAGCAAAACGGAATGCAATCATATAAAATGCAGATAATTGCGCAGTATATGCCTTCGTGCTAGCAACCGCGATTTCTGGGCCAGCATGTGTATAGAATACATAGTCACTTTCACGGGCGATGGAAGAACCTTTTACATTAACAATGGATAAAGTTCTTGCACCTTTTTCTCTTGATAAACGAAGTGCTGCTAAGGTATCTGCGGTTTCTCCAGATTGAGAAACAGTTATAACGAGTGTATTTTCATCAAGAATTGGATCTTGATAACGATACTCGGAAGCAATGTCTACAGTAACAGGGATACGAAGTAAGCGTTCAAATAAAATCTTACCAATTAATCCGGCATGCATAGCAGTACCACAAGCTGTTATTATGATACGATTTACACCTTCAAAAACACTGTCAGGAATTCCATCCGCAGTAAAATCAGGAATGAAATATTGATTTGAGTTTTGGGCGTACTTTAATAAGCGTGGTGTAATCGTTCTACGTAACGCTTCAGGTTGTTCGTGAATTTCCTTCAACATATAATGTTTATATCCATTTTTTTGTGCAGCGGACATATCCCAAGTAACACTAAGCATTTCAGGAGTCTTAGGGTTGCCATCTAAGTCAGTAACTTCAATCGAAGTCTTTGTTAATTTTGCAATCTGATATTCTGGAAGAACAAAATAATCCTTAGAATAACGTAGCAAAGCTACCATATCAGAAGCAACAACAGAACCTTCTTCTGTATGACAAGCAACTAAAGGACTTCCTTTTCGAATACAGTAGATAATCTCTGGTTGGTCCTTAAAAAGTATGCAAAATGCATAAGCACCATCGAGACGGTCCACTGCAGCCTTAATTGTAGCATGGGCATCCCCTGTATAAAGACTATCTAAGAGCATAGCAGCAATTTCACTGTCAGTTTGAGAAACAGGAAATCTTCCGGACGCTGCTAATTCTTTTTCTAGTTCGTGGTAATTTTCAATAATACCATTGTGAATTAGGGTAACGTTGCCACAAGCATGAGGATGTGCATTTACTTTTGATACACCTCCATGAGTGGCCCATCTTGTATGACCAATTCCACAAGTTGAGTTAAGCTCTGCTGGAATGCTCTCTTTTAACTGAGCAACCTTTCCCACTGACTTAACTACGGATAAATTTTCTTTTGTAAAGCAAGCGATGCCTGCACTGTCGTAACCGCGATATTCTAATTCCTTAAGTCCATTTACAAGAACTTCAGGAGCACTTAAATATCCGGTAAATCCAATAATACCACACATAATGAATCGTCCTCTCTTATTCTGTTTTCAAAGTACTAGTTACATTATGTTTGATTATACCGTGATTGTTGGGCAGTTACCTGCATTTTTGTCGGTATATGACACGTTCAAACTACATGAGAGAGCATCCGCCGAATCTTCGATAACCCTCTACCTCGTCGACCTCTTATACACCCATGAGAGGTTCTTGGCGCTAATTTTATCCTTACGGAAAACATTTCTGTTGATGCCTGGGCTAGCATTAAACATGATAGCATACCCCTAGTTCTGTGTCAAGAAATGGTGTCTAAAAGAGTACCATTTCTTACACAGAAAGAAGTTTGCGTCAAGTATACTTTATTATATGATAATTGATATAAAGGTGTACTTTAAAATAGTTAAATTACAATGCTAGATGTAAAACACACTTTAAATGTTAAGAGGATACCTATAGAGCAATTTCGCCAACATAATTCGTTGCAAATATTTCACGAACTTTATTCATATCCTCAGTTTGACCAAGTGCCCAAATAAGTTTTGTAACGGCAGCTTCTGTCGTCATATCATAGGCTTGAATGACACCGTGACGAAGTGCTAATTGTCCAGTTTGATAGATGGATAAGTCACTACGTTCGTAAAGACACTGACTTGAAATTACGATACTGATTCCGTTATCTGATAATTTTTCAAGTTTACTTATTAAATCACGGTGAATGTAGTGAAGTCCACCAGCACCGAATGCTTCAATAACAACACCTTTATAATTTAAGTCCAACAACATATCAAAGATAATAGGATTTAAACCTGGCGTTAATTTTAGCAAAAATACATCGGAACAAATTTTATTTTTGAAGGTACACTTACCAGAAATTTTCGGCACTACTTGGTAATTTATATTTAAGCCGGTGGAGTCTATGGTTGCTATGTTTGGATAATTCACACTTTCAAATGCATCAAAACCAGTGGTACGAATTTTAACGGCACGAGAACCAAGAATAATCTTTCTATTAAAAGCAAGGTAAATTCCAGGTACCTTGGAGGTTGCCATTGCAAAGGCATAGCGTAAATTGTCAATTGCATCAGTCAGCGGATGCGTAAGTGGCAATTGAGAGCCAGTAAAAACTACAGGAATAGGTATATTAGGAAGCATAAATGATAAAATCGATGTAGTGTATGCCATGGTATCCGTTCCGTGTGTGACAACAATGCCATCATAGGAATGATAATTTTTATAAATATGTTCACCGATAATTAACCATTCTTCTGGTTGTATATTGGAACTATCTAGATGCAAAATATCTTCGATCGTAACATTTAAGTCCGAAGTAAAATTAGAGATATAAGAATGCAAATGGTTTCCGCTAAGTCCAGGAATCAAGCCTTCCGAACTAGAGAGGGAAGCGATGGTACCTCCGGTGGTTAGTAGCAGTATATTTTGTTTGTTATCCATGATTAACAATCTCCTTTGGGTAAAACGTTTATAAAATATAAAATTAATATTAGTATTCTATGAGAAAAGTGATACGAAAACCTTATCAAAGAAGACCCTGTTATTATAGTATGGTTCTGAGTGCCAAGTTTCATTAAGCAAAATCTTCACAAAGTAATTGACTTAAGATAAGGTGATTTTAAGCAAACTAAGAATAAAAGAAGATCTTTTATTACTTAAAGCCAGTATAACTATAGTAGAAAAACGCCAATTATTCAACAAGAACTTCAAAATCGTAAGAGTAAGACGTAAATCGAAATATGTAAGCGCTTACAAGTGAATGTTGACAACATTTTAACTATTGTTGCTATTTGCCTGAAAATAGATATAATAAAAACGATATATAAAATAGAACATGCAAAAGGATGATTGAAAATCAGCCGTTAAGTATAGAAGTATATGCATTGCATAATTTGTTTATAGAGGAGAATGAATATGGCAGAACATGTTGTTAACGAAGCGAAAAGATGTTTGAATTGTAAGAAACCTTTGTGTCGAACAGGGTGTCCTATAAATACCAATATCCCTGAAATGATTCAAGAGTTTTTAAATGGTGGTATTTCAAAAGCAGGAGAGATGGTATTTGAAAACAATCCACTTTCGATAGTTTGCTCCTTAGTATGTGATCATGAAAGGCAGTGCGAAGGACATTGTATCCTTGGTAAAAAGGGAAGTCCAGTTCATATTAGTAGCATTGAGAATTATATTTCTAGTACTTATTTTGATCAAATGGTATTAGAAAGAGAAGAAAAGAAAAACAAACGTGCAGCAGTGATTGGATCAGGCCCTGCAGGAATAACAATCTCTATTATACTTGCAAAACGTGGCTATGATGTAACTGTATTTGAAACAAAAGAAAAAATTGGTGGAGTTCTTCGTTATGGAATACCAGAATTCCGTCTCCCTAAGACAATACTTGATAAATATAAAAAGAAAATGTTGGAACTTGGAATCCGATTCCGTCCAAATACTACAATAGGCGGTGCCATTGGAATTGATGATCTGTTCCGTGATGGATATTTAGCTGTGTTTATAGGAACCGGTGTATGGAGACCAAATAGTCTTCGTATTAAAGGAGAGACTCTTGGAAACGTTCATTTTGCGATTGATTATCTTGTAAATCCAGATTCTTACGAGCTGGGAGATTCACTGGCAATTATCGGAGCTGGTAATTCAGCAATGGACGTAGCTAGAACAGCAATACGTAAAGGTGTTCGTGACGTTACAGTATATTCACATCGTAATGCGATTCGTGCAAGTCAATTGGAAGTAGAATATGCGAAAATAGACGGGGTGCGTTTTGAACTTTGTAAATCTCCAGTAGAGCTTACGGAAGAGGGTCCAATTATGAAAACTGTGGAATGGAACGAAGAAGGCGTTATGCATGCTATTGAAGGCAGTGAGAAATTATATAAATCCGATTCTATTATCGTTGCTATATCACAGGGACCAAAAGATAAGATTGTATCAACGACCCAAGGTATTGAAGTTAATAAAAAAGGCCTTATTGTTACCAATGAATCAGGAGAGACATCAAGACCTGGAATATTTGCGTCTGGTGACGTTGTGAATGGGGCAAAAACCGTTGTTGAAGCAGTACATTATTCTAAGATGGTTGCAGATGCAATGGATGAGTATATGAGCAGTTTATAATAGCGACTGAGTAAAAAATAATTTATTTGTCGGATTTCAGTCATTATGATAATTAAATAAGCGTAGGAAGGGATGCTTTCCTTTTTATGGGGCTGTCCAAAATAGAAGTGAGTCTATTTTGGACAGCCTTTTTGTGTTATAGACATATAACGCTTTTAAACAACACCTTATAACATAAGAAAGGTTAATCAAGAAGCTTACGAAGATCACAATCTTCGCTCTAATAAATAGAAATATATGGATATTATGGACATTCCTATCATATATGTATTACTAAAAGAAACCAACAAGATAAATAAAAAAGCTATTGACTAAGATTTGACAAAGTCTTATAATGTAGTCTATTAAAGTATTATAGCTTTAAATTATGAAAATATAACTAAGTAAAGTTGCTTAGGAATAAGCGAATAATGTAAGATGAAGGAGGAATTAACAATGGGTAGAGTGTATAACTTTTCCGCAGGACCAGCAGTATTACCAGAAGAAGTGTTAAAAGAAGCAGCAGCAGAAATGCTAGATTATAAGGGAACAGGAATGTCCGTTATGGAGATGAGCCATCGTTCCAAAGCTTATGAAGAAATAATTAACACAGCAGAACAAGACTTACGTGATTTGATGAATATCCCTGATAATTACAAAGTTTTGTTTTTACAAGGTGGCGCTTCTTCACAATTTGCAATGATACCTATGAATTTAATGAAAAATAAAGTTGCAGATTACATCATCACCGGTCAATGGGCAAAGAAAGCATACGAAGAAGCTAAAATTTATGGAAAAGCGAATGCAATTGCCTCCTCGGCAGATAAAACTTTTTCTTACATACCAGATTGTTCCGATCTTCCGGTTAGTGAAGATGCCGATTACGTATATATTTGTGAAAACAATACTATTTATGGAACTAAATTTAAGACCTTACCAAATACAAAAGGGAAAGATTTAGTATCGGATGTATCTTCTTGCTTTTTATCAGAGCCAGTGGATGTATCAAAATATGCTTTAATTTACGGTGGTGTTCAAAAGAACATTGGACCAGCGGGTGTGGTAATCGTTATTATACGTGAAGATTTAATCACGGAGGATACATTACCAGGAACACCAACAATGTTTAAATATAAAATACACGATGATAACAAATCGTTATATAATACACCTCCTGCTTATGGAATTTATATTTGCGGTAAAGTATTTAAGTGGCTTAAGAATATGGGCGGCCTAGAAGCAATGAAAGAATTGAACGAAAAGAAAGCGAAGATTCTTTATGATTACTTGGATGAAAGTAAGCTATTTAAAGGAACTGTTGTAAAAGAAGATCGTTCTTTAATGAATGTTCCTTTTGTAACAGGTAGCGATGAATTGGATGCTAAATTTATTAAAGCAGCAAAAGCAGCAGGATTTGAAAACCTTAAAGGACACAGAAGTGTTGGTGGTATGAGAGCTAGTATCTATAACGCAATGCCAATTGAAGGTGTAGAAAAACTTGTTGAGTTTATGAAGAATTTTGAAGCTGAAAACATGTAATCGCTGACTTTATGCAGCAAGGAGGTAATTATGGCTAAATACAAATGTTTAAATCCAATCGCTATGGTTGGTCTAAAATTGTTTAATGATACCTATGAAAAAACAGAAGAAACAAACGAAGCTGATGCTATACTTGTACGTAGTGCAGCTATGCACGATATGGAATTTTCAAATAATTTAAAAGCAATTGCAAGAGCAGGAGCAGGTGTAAATAATATTCCACTGGATCGATGCGCCGAAGAGGGAATTGTTGTATTTAATACGCCAGGAGCGAATGCAAATGGTGTTAAAGAATTAGTGGTTGCAGGTATGCTCTTAGCGTCAAGAGATATCGTAGGTGGAATCAACTGGGTACAATCTGCAAAAGAAAATCCAGATGTTGCAAAATTAGTTGAGAAGGAAAAGGCTAAATTTGCAGGTAAAGAAATCGAAGGCAAAAAGCTAGGTGTTATCGGTCTTGGAGCTATTGGTGTTTTAGTTGCAAATGCTGCAAATCGCTTAGGTATGGAAGTATACGGATGTGATCCTTATATTTCAGTAGAACATGCATGGAATCTTTCCAGAGAAATTAAATATATTAAGACAAGAGAAGAGATTTTTGCTGAATGTGACTTTATTACAGTCCATGTGCCTTTATTAGACGAAACGAATAAGATGATTAATAAAGAAACGATTGCTACGATGAAAGATGGTGTCGTAATCTTAAACTTTGCTAGAGATTTATTGGTAGACGATGATGCGATGGAAGAAGCATTAAAGAGTGGAAAAGTTGCAAAATATGTGACTGATTTCCCGAATGCGAAAACTGCTGGAATGGAAGGCGTAATAGCAATACCTCATCTTGGAGCATCAACGGAAGAGTCTGAAGATAACTGTGCTAAGATGGCGGTAAAACAAATTGCTGATTATTTAGAAAATGGTAACATTAAAAATTCAGTAAATTATCCTTCTTTGGATGCTGGGGTGTGTCATAGCGCTTCTCGTGTGACAATTAATCATAAGAACATTCCAAACATGATTTCACAGTTTACAAGTGTATTATCTGCATCGAATATGAACATTGAAAACATGGTTAATAAAAGTAAGGGTGAATATGCTTATACTGTAATCGATGTAAGTGAAGCAGTGGATCAAGCAATTGCAGATAAATTAAATGCCATTAATGGTGTATTAAAAGTAAGAGTAATCGCATAATCAAGCACATTACTATAGTGAAGTTCTAATTATAGATTTTATAACTATTAAAATAATCAAAATCCAATAAACTGTCGCAAGCCATGAAAATCATGGGTTTGTGACAGTTTTTTTTTATAACAAAGCACTTATTCAGAAAAAGCTCTAGATTAAAGTTTAAAATGGTGATAAAATCAACATTAGCTTGGATGGATGGATTTGTTGATAAAATTTAGTTAAATACAATTAAAATTAAAAGCTTATTTAATATAAAAATGGTGCGATTGTACTTTAATTGAACTGTTTAAAGCAGTATGGAGGTTTTTATGAAATTAATAGATACTAAGGATGCTGTTGGACATGTATTATGTCACGACATCACACAGATAATAAAGGACGTTAAAAAAGGTGTTGTATTTCATAAAGGACATGTAGTAAAGGAAGAAGATATTCCTGTATTACTTTCCTGTGGAAAAGAACATCTTTATGTTTTTGAAAATGAAGATGGTATGCTACATGAAAATGATGGTGCAGCCATTTTAGCAGAAATCAGCAAAGGTGATAACTTAAAAGAGACACCTGTAAAAGAAGGCAAAATTGAATTGATTGCAGAGACGGATGGATTGTTAAAAGTTAATAGTACTTTATTGCGTAAAATAAATTCATTTGGAGAAATGATGATCGCTTCAAGACGTGGAAACTTTGCAGTAAAAGCCGGTGATAAAATAGCTGGTACAAGAGTAATTCCTTTGATGATTAAAGAAGAAAAAATGAATCAGGCAAAAGAAATCGTCGGAAATGAAAAGATCTTTCATATTAAACCATTTCAAAATAAGAAAGTTGGTATTGTTACAACTGGAAGTGAAGTATATCATGGAAGAATTACAGATACCTTTACCCCTGTTATCATTAATAAATTTAAAGAATATAATGCAGAAGTCATCGGACATGAAATCTGTGATGATAAGCCAGAGATGATTACGAATGCAATATTAAAACTTATAGACGATGGCGCTGATGTAATTGTTTGTACCGGAGGTATGAGCGTTGATCCAGACGATAGAACACCTCTTGCAATTAAAAATACAGGGGCGAATATCGTAACCTACGGTGCACCAGTATTACCTGGGGCAATGTTTTTACTTGCTTATTATAATGATAGTATACCGGTTATGGGATTACCAGGTTGCGTAATGTATGCTAAGCGTACGATATTTGATTTGGTTTTACCAAGAATTCTTGCAGATGATAGAGTAAGTAAGGAAGAGCTAGATGAACTTGGTGAAGGCGGTTTGTGTTTAAATTGTGGTGTTTGCACATTCCCAAATTGTAGTTTTGGACGATAATATAAATATAAAAACTGTTTGTTAAATACAAGCTAGAAAGAGGCTACGATGGTAGACAACGATATGAAATTAAATCATTTTGATAAAAACGGGAAAGCGATTATGGTGGATGTTGGTGATAAAGAGATTACCGAACGAGTTGCAGTTGCGAAAGGGCGAATTAAAGTAAATGAGCAAGTGTATGAAGCCATCCAAGCGGGTACTGTAAAAAAAGGAGATGTACTAGGAGTTGCACGAGTTGCTGGTATTATGGGAGCAAAGAAAACAGCAGAATTAATTCCAATGTGTCATTTATTAGCCTTTACAAAATGTAGTATAGATTTTGAAATGTTTCCTGACAGCTTAGAAGTTGAAGCAACTTGTACGATAAAAACAAAAGGACAAACTGGTGTTGAAATGGAAGCTCTTACGGGTGTTAACATAGCATTATTAACTATTTATGATATGTGTAAAGCAATTGATAAGAGAATGGTAATCGGAAATATTTATTTATATGAAAAAACAGGTGGTAAAAGCGGGGACGTTCGTTGGGATAAGGATAACTCAGAGCGGTAGATTGAGAGGTAAGTATGAAAGATCAATATCAAAGAGAGATTGATTATTTAAGAGTTTCTGTTACAGATGCCTGCAACTTTTGCTGTGAATACTGTAAGCCAAATGAAGCTAAAAGTGACGAAGGGCAGTTAATGACTCTTGATGAATTGTTTCGAATTTGTAAGCTTGCTTCTGAATTGGGAATTCATTCAATTAAAATAACAGGAGGAGAACCTCTTTTAAGACCTGGCATTGTAAAGTTTGTTAAAAATCTAAAGAATCTAGAAGGAATTGATAGTGTTACAATGACAACAAATGGATTTCTTCTAAAGAATAAGATAGCTGAATTAAAAGAAGCTAAAATAGATTGTATAACAATTAGTCTGGATAGTTTAGACAAAGAACGTTTTTATAAAATTACGAAACGTGATGCTTTAGATACTGTACTTGAAGCTCTATATACATGTTTACAAGAAGGAATCCGAGTGAAAGTCAATTGCGTTGTCACAAAAGACTTTGATGAATGGGAAGCCTTTTATAACTTAGCAAGAGACAATAAAATAGACGTTCGATTTATAGAGATGATGCCATTAGGACCTGGTAAAAAACTTGGGGTTGGTATGGAAAACTATATATATCAGCACATTTCTAAGTTTTTTGATGAAAATGATTTGGTGACTGAGAAAAAAGGAAGCGGACCTGCTGTATATTATAAAAAGCCGGATATGAAAGGTAGTATTGGTGTTATCGATGCAGTGAGTCATAGCTTTTGCTCAAGTTGCAATCGAATCAGAATTACTTCACACGGAATGCTAAAACCATGTTTGGCAAGTCCTATGTTAATTGATATAAAACACAAACTTAGAACTGGTGCAACCGATATCGATTTAATGAAAATATTAGCAAGCTCGATATTTAAAAAGCCTGTAAGTCATCATTTTCAAGACGCATTTAAAGATAGGCAAACAGAGCCAGTGGAACAAAGTGGCATGTATGAAATCGGTGGTTAGAAAAGGTAATAAAGAAATTTATTAATTGTGCTTGTAAAGGCGGAATGAGAGGAATTATGGGAAAGGTAATCGCAGTATGTACCAGTGAAAAAAAAGGTACTGAAAAAAGAAATGTAAATGAAGGAAATTTTATCGTAGATTTTGGGCTGGAAGGGGATGCACATGCTGGAAAATGGCATCGTCAAGTTAGCTTATTAAGTCTTGAGAAATTTAATGCATTTAATGCAAAAATAGAAAAAGGAGAAGAAAAAGTTATTCCAGGTGCATTTGGTGAAAACCTATTGGTAGAAGGAATACACTTTGCTTCCTTACCAATCGGAACGGAATTTCAGTGTAATGATGTAATTTTACGATTGACGCAAATTGGGAAGGAATGTCATAGTCATTGTGAGATTTTCCATAGAGTAGGCGAATGTATTATGCCAAAACAGGGTGTATTTACAGAGGTTGTAAAAGGTGGAAGAATCAAAGTTGGTGATACAATGTCTATTCTTCGTAATGGTTACCGAGCTGCAGTAATTACATTAAGTGATAGTGGCTTTTATGAAGGGAAAAAAGACATTAGTGGTACAGTACTTGAAAACGAATTAAAAAGTCAAGGCTATGAAATTACGAATAAAATAATTTTACCAGATGAAAAAGAACGTTTGAAAGAGGAATACATAAGAATATGTGACGAAAATCAAGCGGATATCATTTTTACAACTGGTGGAACAGGATTGTCCCCAAGAGATCAAACTCCTGAGGCAACCCTTGAGATTGCAGAACGTAATGTACCTGGAATTGCAGAGGCCATCCGTGCGAATTCCATGTTAATTACAAATAGGGCGATGTTTAGTCGTGGTGTTGCAGTAACAAGAGGCAAAACACTAATTATAAATTTACCAGGAAGTCCAAAGGCAGTAAAGGAATGTTTGGATTTTGTTTTACCTGAACTTTGGCATGCGTTAGGAATACTTTTAGAAAAAGAAAACAACTGCGCTGGTGTTAAAAGAAATTAGAATTGAAATATATTCACGAATCATGTATAATCTTAGCATTATGTTAAATTTTATGTACAGTAAAGGAAGAGAGGATTAGTTCCATGCAATTATTAAAAGATAGAATAATGCAGGATGGTAATATAAAACCAGGCAATGTGTTGAAAGTTGATAGCTTTTTAAATCACCAAATGGATATTACCTTATTAAATGAGATTGGAAAAGAATTTAAACGTATTTTTTCTGATTTAAAAATAACAAAAATTTTAACCATTGAGGCATCTGGAATTGGAATCGCATGTATTGCGGCTCAATATTTTAATGTACCTGTTGTATTTGCTAAAAAAGCACAGAGCATTAATATTGATGGAGATGTATATTCTACTAAAATAGAATCTTTTACACATAAAAAGACATACGATGTAATCGTTTCCAAACGTTTTTTAAATAAAGACGATCGTGTTTTAATTATTGATGACTTCTTAGCAAATGGCTGTGCTATGGTTGGATTAATTGATTTGGTAATTAGTTCAGGGGCCTCTGTAGAAGGAATTGGTATTGTAATCGAGAAAGGATTTCAAACTGGCGGGGAAATTATACGTGAAATGGGACTTCGTTTGGAATCATTAGCTATTATAGATAGTATGGATTCAGATAAAGGTACTGTTGTGTTTCGTGAATAAGAATTTTAAATGATATTTTTAGAAAGGTAAACTGAATCATAGAAAGCAAAATTAATTGTTTTTTATGGAAGTAAGTTTGCCTTTTTTTTAAAAATCGCCAATATAATTTTGAATAAGGGCTTATGACACCAAAATCTTTAAAGGAACTAAACGCATCAATGTTTTGGTTGTAATAATGCTCCGCGTGGATGCTCTCGTCAATCGTAATTAATCATAAGAAAGTGCTTTTCACATTATTTGTTTTGTTATAGGAAAATATGCTCTGTACATTCTCATTTTTATACCCTAGAGTGATTTATTAAAACTCTATGAAATATGGATGAAGGTATTTCAAATCTACTTATATAATGCTATAATAGTAAAAAAATGTGGAGGAAGCGATGGGGGAAATTATTTTTTTAAAACCTGAATTTAAAGAAATGATATGGGGTGGAAATCGCCTAAGAACAGATTTTAACTATCCTATTAGCGGTGAGCATACTGGAGAATGCTGGGCTATTAGTGCACACAAAAACGGTGACTGTGAGATCCTTACAGGAAGATATGCAGGTATGCGCTTAAGCGAGTTGTGGACTTATCATAGAGAGGTATTTGGAAATGTTGCAGGAGACGTATTTCCATTGCTGATAAAAATCATTGATGCCAAAGAAGATTTAAGCATACAAGTGCATCCAGACGATTTATATGCGAATCTCCATGAAGATGGTGCTTTAGGAAAAACGGAATGTTGGTATGTGCTCGATTGTAAGGAAGATGCACAAATTGTTATTGGTCATAATGCGAAGAGCAAAGAGGAATTAAAAAACTGGATCGATAATAATGAGTGGGAGGAATTAATCCGATATATACCAATAAAAAAGGGAGACTTTTTTCAGATTGCCCCTGGAACCGTACATGCAATTAAAGCAGGAACGTTAATCTTCGAAACTCAACAAAATAGTGATATCACTTATCGCTTGTATGATTATAATCGGTTACAAAATGGAAAGCCGAGAGAATTGCATTTGGAAAAAAGTATTGATGTAATAATGTGCCCTCATCATGATATAATTAATACGAATCAGACCATCCATTTTGAGAATGCTACCACAGAAAAATTAATACAATGCGAGTATTATAATGTGCACAAAGTACATATACATGGTAGCCAAAAGTTTTCCAAGGAAGAGCCTTTTCTATTGTTAAGTGTAATAGAAGGAGAGGGTAATGTGGACCTTTTGCCGATTAAGAAGGGGGATCACTTCATTATACCAGCAAGCTATGAGGAATACACATTATCTGGAGATATGATGTTAATTACATCCCATGTATAAGAAAAGATAGTTTAAAAACTAGTGATAAGTAATGGAATTGGAGGATAAAATGGGTAATTTATTTAATTTAGACAATGGATTTTTTTCATTTATGGGGAAAGCATGGGACATGATTTTACTTAGTCTCTTATGGGTTGTATTATGTCTTCCTATTATAACAATAGGACCAGCTACAACCGCTTTGTATTATACGGTAGTAAAAGTTATTCGTAGAGAGCGAGGATATATCTTCCGTGAGTTTTTTCATTCCTTTAAGGATAATTTTAAATTAGGTTCCATTATAACAGTTATTTTTTTCTTATTAGCTTATATTTTGTACGTTGATTATTTTTACGCAAACAGCTTAAAAGAAGTAAATCCTACTCAAGCATATATATTTTTAGCAGGATTTAATGCAATTGCTATAGTAGCAATCGCGATATTAACGTATATTTTCCCAGTGCTATCTCGATTTACATTGAATTTCAAAGGATTATTTAAAATTTCCTTTTTAATGGCGATAAAACATTTATTTACCACAATTGCTTTAATAATTATCATCGGTGCGTCTGGTCTTGTTTTATACATTGTCATTCCATCAATATTATTTATGCCATCGTTATGCTGTCTTTTATGCTCGTTTTTATTAGAACGTGTATTTAAGAAATACACACCGGTGCCAGATCAAACTCCAGAAGAATCCGGAAAGGATCAATGGTACCTAGAGTAGTAAAATTTAATAATTGATAAAAAGAGGTTCGTATGAGTGAAGATATCTTGTATCCATTAATGAACTGGCCACAGATTGAGACGATTGTATATTCAGAACACGACAATCCACATCAGATATTAGGTGCCCATAAAGTAGAAGCAGGAGTTTTAGTGAATGCTTTTTTACCGAATGCCAAAGATGTTACATTAAAGTTAAAAGGTACGACAAGGAAATATCCAATGATATTAGAAGAAGAGAATGGATTTTATTCTGCACTTTTACAGGATGAGAAGATACAAGATTATACGTTTATGATACGTTGGAATAGTGGATTGGAAGAAGAATTGGAAGATCCATATTTTTATGAACCTCAGATAACAATAGAAGATACCAAGAGATTTCGCCAAGGAATTCATTATACTATATATGAGTTACTTGGCGCTCATATTTTAAAGATTAAAGATGTAAAAGGAACTTATTTCGCAGTTTGGGCGCCAAATGCAATGCGGGTAAGCGTCGTGGGAGATTTTAATGCTTGGGATGGAAGAAGACACCAAATGCGAAGATTGCCCGATTGTGGTATATTTGAATTGTTTATACCAAGGGTGTATGAAGGAGCCATTTACAAATATGAAATAAAAGCAAAAGGTGGACTTGTATACTTAAAGTCAGATCCATATGGTAATTATGGGGAACTTCGTCCAGCAAATGCATCCATTGTATATGATATCAATCAGTTTAAGTGGAACGATCATGGATGGATGAAGGAAAGAAAACATAAGAAAGTGAAAGAACTTCCTATGTCCATCTACGAAGTCCATTTAGGATCGTTTCAAAAGCCAGAGGAGAAAAACGGATCATTTTATAATTACCGTATGTCAGCAGAAATCCTAGGGAAATATGTAGTAGATATGGGGTATACTCATATTGAAATATTACCGATTATGGAGCATCCACTGGATGCCTCTTGGGGGTATCAAGTGACAGGATATTATGCTGCGACTTCAAGATATGGTACACCTGAAGATTTTATGTATTTTGTAAATCACATGCATCGTCTTGGGATAGGTGTTATTCTTGACTGGGTTCCAGCTCATTTTCCAAAGGACGGCCATGGATTGTCGAGTTTTGATGGTACATGTTTATACGAACACAAAGATGAGAGACAGGGATTACATCCGCAATGGGGAACACTCATCTATAATTACGGACGTCCAGAGGTATCCAATTTCTTAATAGCCAATGCACTGTTTTGGATTGAGAAGTATCATATCGATGGTATTCGAATTGATGCAGTAGCATCCATGTTATATCTTGACTTTGGTAAAAAAGAAGGGGAATGGATACCAAATAAATATGGTGGAAATGAAAACCTTGATGCGGTTGAACTGTTAAAGCATTTACACTCCATAGTGAAAAAGAGAAAAGATGGCGTAATTATGATTGCAGAAGATTCTACGACATGGCCGATGGTAACAGGCCCATTGGATAAGGATGGACTTGGGTTTGATTTTAAATGGAATATGGGTTGGATGAATGATTTCACGACGTATATGAAACAGGACCCTCTGTTTCGTAAAGGTTGTCATGAATTGCTAACCTTTAGTATGGAGTATGCCTATCATGAAAACTTTATTTTGGTGTTATCTCATGATGAAGTGGTACATGAGAAGAAATCAATGATTTTAAAGATGCCAGGAGAAATAAAGGATAAGTTTGCAAATTTACGCCTTGCATATGGATTTATGACGGCACATCCAGGGAAAAAGTTATTATTCATGGGACAGGATTTTGCACAATTCAAAGAGTGGAGCGAAGAAAGAAGCTTGGACCTTACACTCTTAGACAATCCTTTAAATTATCAGATGAAAGAGTATGTAAAGGAATTGAATCATCTATACCAAGAACAAAAAGCATTGTATCAGATGGATTATAATAAAAAAGGTTTTGAATGGGTAAGCCAATGGGATGCAGATCATAGTATTATTAGTTTCTTACGTAAAGGTAAGAAGCGAGAAGATGATTTACTTGTTCTATGTAACTTTACTCCAGTTGTATACAAAAAATATAAAGTGGAAGTGAATGTACCTGGTAAATATAAAGAGATTTTTAATAGTGATGATTCTAAATTTGGGGGAGATGGATATATCAACCCAAGGATAAGAACTGCAAAAGGTCAAGAGAGCAAAGATAAATTTTATTCCTTTTTTATAACATTACCACCTCTTGGAATATCAATCTTTAAAATTCAAAGGGAAAGCAACAATAAAAAAGTACTATAAAAGGAGGAACATCCTAGAGTTATGAAAGAACTTGTATTTTTAGAAGCAGTCAACATTGATCAAAAAATTTCCCAACTTGATAAGTTGTGGGATAAATTCTGGCCACAAGCACAGAGCTTTTTAATGCGATTGGTATTAGCGATTGTCGTATTTATGATTAGTAAAAAAATATTAAAGCATGTGCTTAACTTCGCAAAAAAAGGGCTAGAACATGCTAAGGTGGACATTGGCGTAGCGAATTTTATCATATCCGTTTTACGAGTATTGATTTATGTATTAATTATTACTATTATTGCGGATATATTAGGATTTCCAACCACATCCTTTGTCGCAATACTAGGTTCCGCTGGCTTGGCAATCGGTTTAGCGTTGCAAGGAAGTCTTAGTAACTTTGCAGGTGGAGTATTACTATTGTTATTAAAACCGTTTCGTGTTGGTGATTATATCATTGTCGGTGCGCAAGAAGGAACAGTAACTGCGGTAGATATCTTCTACACCAAAATCCAGACATCGGATAATAAGGTGGTAGTTTTACCAAATGGATCCTTATCAAATAGTAATATAACGAATGTAACTCACCAGCCAAATCGTAGACTAGATTTGATTATACCAATTGGATACGAGGATGACATTCGATTAGTAAAAGATGCATTGATGGAAATTGTACAAGCACATGAACTCATTCTTAAAGAGGAATCAAAAGACATATTTGTAAATGCATTCGGTAATGATGCGGTAGAAATAGCAATCCGTGTATGGGTAGCGAAAGAAAATTATCTAAAAGTTAAATCAGAACTATTAGAAACAATAAAATATATGTTTGATGATAGGGGATATTCAATTCCATATCGTAAGATGGATATTGTTATAACGAATAATAAATAGTAATTTCTTTGTCTTGAATAACAAGAAGGGAATGAATATCATATAATAAGATATCATTCTAAGATTATCTAGTATCTAAATAATTGAAGAATTTGTTAATTTCAACTATTTATAACGATTTCTAATCCATTATTTGTGCATAATGGAAAAAATCATAAAATTGAAAAAAAATACTTTTCAAGAAGAAAAAATAGTGGTATTTTATTTCTAAGAAGTTTATCAGAGCGAGGGTGTTCTCAAGTTTGAGAGCACCTTTTTTTTAAAATCATTTCATGGGATGATATGAATCTAACGTTGTAATTTGAAGATAAATGTGATTTAATGATATCTGACTATGAAAGTGTTAATTTGTTCTGCTAAACGAATGTGTTTACAGTAACCCTTTTTTATACAATGTTTGCGAATAAAGTGGAGGAATTTATTATGGCTGAGAAATTGATGGACATTTTTGGTATGGATGTTTTTGATGAAAGTACCATGGCAGAACGTTTGCCGAAAAAAACATTTGCGGCGTTAAAAAAGACGGTCGAAAATGGAGAGGATCTTGACCCTCAAGTAGCCGAAGTAGTTGCGAATGCAATGAAAGATTGGGCAATTGAGAGAGGGGCAACACACTATACTCACTGGTTTCAGCCAATGACAGGAATTACTGCGGAAAAACATGACTCTTTTATTACCCCGACAGCTGGTGGTAAAGTTTTAATGGAGTTTTCGGGAAAAGAACTTATTAAAGGCGAGCCAGATGCTTCTTCCTTCCCAAGCGGTGGCTTAAGAGCAACTTTTGAAGCGAGAGGATATACAGCCTGGGATTGTACTTCACCAGCATTCCTAAAAAAAGATGCAGCAGGAGTAACACTTTGTATTCCAACAGCATTTTGCTCCTATACAGGGGAAGCACTCGACAAAAAGACACCTTTACTTCGTTCCATGGAAGCAATTAGCACTCAAGCGGTTCGTATATTAAAATTATTTGGACACCAAGATGTAACAAACGTATCTTGCTCTGTTGGAGCGGAACAAGAGTATTTTTTAATTGATAGAGCAAAATACTTACAGAGAGAAGATTTGGTATTTACTGGACGTACATTATTTGGTGCCATGCCTCCAAAAGGGCAAGAACTTGATGACCATTACTTTGGTTCCATTAAGGAAAGAGTAGCTGCTTTCATGAAGGAATTAAACAGTGAACTTTGGAAATTGGGTATTTTATCAAAAACACAGCATAACGAAGTTGCGCCAGCACAACATGAAATCGCGCCAATCTATACAACTGCGAATATCGCAACGGATCACAATCAATTAATTATGGATTCAATGAAACGAATTGCAACTCGTCAAGGTTTAACATGTCTCTTACATGAAAAGCCTTTTGCAGGAGTGAATGGTTCCGGTAAACATGACAACTGGTCATTGGTAACCAATACTGGAAAAAATCTACTTGATCCAGGAAAAACACCACATGAAAACATTCAATTTTTATTATTTTTATCAGCGATATTAAAGGCAGTGGACGATCATGCAGATCTATTAAGACTATCTGCATCCAATCCTGGAAATGATCATAGACTTGGAGCAAATGAAGCGCCTCCAGCGATTATTTCAGTGTTCTTAGGAGAGCAGTTAGCGGATGTCTTATCTCAGTTGATTGAAACAGGTGAGGCAACTAGATCCAAACAAGGTGGACGATTAAGAACTGGAGTTCATACGCTACCAGAACTTAACAAAGATGCAACCGATAGAAATCGTACATCACCATTTGCGTTTACAGGAAATAAATTCGAATTCCGTATGGTTGGTTCTTCTATGTCAGTCGCTGGACCAAATACTATATTGAATACAATTGTTGCTGATGTATTAAGCGATATGGCAGATGAATTGGAAAAAGCAGAAGATTTTGATTTAGCAGTTCATGATTTAATTAAAAAAACAGTGACAGAACACCAAAGAATCGTATTTAATGGAAATGGTTACTCTGATGCTTGGGTAGAAGAGGCAGAAAGACGTGGTTTACCTAATATTAAATGTATGGTAGATTCTGTTTCCTCATTAATAACAGAAAAAGCGATTACTTTATTTGAAAAGCATAAAGTTTTATCAAGTGTTGAATTGAAAGCGCGTGCAGAAATCGAGTATGAAGCGTATTCAAAGGCAATCAATATTGAAGCAAAAACAATGATCGAAATGGCTTCTAGAAAATATATTCCAGCGGTGATTAAGTATACAACATCACTTGCAAATAGCATCAATGCCATTAAAACAGCAGTTCCTACCGCTGATGTAAGTGTGCAAGAAAAGTTATTAGTTGAAGTTTCTTCCTTGTTGACAGAAGCGCAAAAAGCGTTAAACAATCTTATCCTGTTAGATGAAGAAGCAACAAAGAAAGAAGAAGGAGAAGAGCAAGCATTTTTCTTCAGAAATTCAGTATTTCCTGCTATGAATGATTTAAGAACTCCAATCGATAAATTAGAAACTTTAGTTGACAAAGAACTATGGCCAGTACCAACATATGGAGATTTATTGTTTGAAGTATAGTCTAGAGATAGCTTACGTAAGATTTCGATTTTGTGATTAATTTAAAAATGATGTTCTCAGATACATAAATGTAATGAGGACATCATTTTTTGTCGTATATTATCTTAAAAATGTACTTGTGCGTGATTTTATGATAGAATTTATACTTATATGTATGGGAAATCCCTTTATAATCTGGCTGTATATAAAAAGTACTTGCAAAATGATTTTTTTTCTGTAAAATATAGATAGTTAGAATATACTGGGTTTGTATGCGAAGTATAAATGAAAGAGAAGATGCTATAAAGTTAGCATCTAAGGGTTATCTTATAGAATAATTGAATAAATTAGATAATCCGCATAAGAAAGGCTAGGTATAAAAATGATTCAAGCAAGTAATGTAACACTTAGATTAGGGAAGCGTGCTCTATTCGAAGATGTGAATATTAAATTTACTGAGGGTAACTGTTATGGATTAATTGGTGCGAATGGAGCTGGTAAATCTACGTTTTTAAAGATTTTATCTGGACAGATTGAGCCAAGCAAAGGTGATATTATTATAACACCAGGTCAGAGATTGTCCTTCTTACAACAGGACCACTTTAAATATGATGCATATGATGTTTTAAATACCGTAATAATGGGAAATGAAAGACTTTACAGTATCATGAAAGAAAAAGATGCCATCTATGCAAAAGAAGATTTTACAGAAGAAGATGGTATTAAAGCAAGTGAGCTAGAAGCAGAATTTGCAACTTTAAATGGTTGGGAAGCAGAATCCGATGCTGCTACTTTATTGAATGGTCTTGGAATTGATACAGAATTACATTATAAGTTAATGAGTGAGCTTAATGGTGCTCAAAAGGTGAAAGTACTGTTAGCGCAAGCATTGTTTGGTAATCCAGATATCTTGTTACTAGACGAACCTACCAACCATTTAGATTTAGAAGCGATTCGTTGGTTAGAAGAGTTCTTAATTAACTTTGAGAATACTGTAATCGTTGTATCCCATGACCGTTACTTCTTAAATAAAGTCTGTACACATATTGCAGATATTGATTATGCTAAAATTCAATTATATGCTGGTAACTACGATTTCTGGTATGAATCCAGTCAGTTAATGGTTAAGCAGATGAAAGAAGCAAATAAAAAGAAAGAAGATAAAATCAAAGAGTTACAAGATTTTATTCAACGTTTCTCTGCAAATGCTTCAAAATCAAAACAGGCAACATCTAGAAAGCGTGCACTTGAAAAGATTGAACTTGATGATATACGTCCTTCTAGTAGAAAGTATCCTTATATTGACTTTAGACCAAGTCGTGAAATTGGAAATGAAGTATTAACAGTTACGAATTTATCAAAGACAATTGATGGTGTAAAAGTACTTGATAATATATCATTTATCATTAATCGTGGAGATAAAGTTGCTTTTGTTGGACCAAATACATTAGCTACGACCACATTATTTAAGATTTTATCAGGTGAGATGGAACCAGATGAAGGAGAATACAAGTGGGGAATTACTACATCTCAAGCGTACTTCCCAAAAGACAATACAAAGGAATTCTCTGGTGAAGAAATCATTGTTGACTGGTTAATGCCATACTCCCCAGAAAAGGATGTTACTTATGTACGTGGATTCTTAGGTAGAATGTTATTTGCTGGAGAAGAAGGCGTTAAACAAGTTAAGGTATTATCTGGTGGTGAGAGAGTTCGTGTAATGTTATCTAAGATGATGATTATGGGTGCAAACGTTCTTATCATGGATGAGCCAACAAACCATTTAGATATGGAATCCATTACAGCTCTTAACAATGGTATGATTAAGTTCCCAGGAGTTGCGCTATTTACTTCACAGGATCATCAGTTTATTCAAACCATTGCAAATCGTATTATGGAAATTACTCCAAACGGTTTGATTGATAAGATTTCATCTTATGATGAGTATCTTGATAGTGATGAAATGGCTCGTAAGAGACAGGTTGTTAACGTAAATACTGAGGAATAAAAATAAAGAGGACTGCTTGAAGATAGCAATTCCATTGTGGGATTCTTATCTTAAGTGGTCCTTTCTCTAATTGACTTATTTCTCTCATAACATTAAAGGCTCTTTGTCAAGTGTTGGGGTGCGAGGTGCGTTGCACCCGCACCAACACTGACAAAAGAGCTATTTTTATGTTAAGGTTCTATAATAAGAATTTTAGGGCATGACAAATAAACCTCAATGTTGATTGTCATTTTAATTCATAATTAGTTTGTACTATGAAGGATTCTAGTTCTAAAGCGTTTAAAGTTTCTTACACCGTAAGACGTACGTTTTAGAATTTTTATTTTATTATTGAATCCTTCTGTCGGACCGTTGGTATATCGATATTTAAAAGCATTTAGGATAAAAGCGCTCCAAGTGCGATAAGTCTTTGCACACTTTTGGAACTCTGGTATTCCACAAGATTCTGCTTCTTTAACCCAGCTCCAAAAAGCAGTACGCTGATAACTGTATTTTTCATGCTGACAAATGGAATAGAATTCTTCCTTTAAACGATGTGCTTGTCTTAAATCTTCAT
>OJJJ01000069.1_pt1 | contig 75066 bp, 81 predicted proteins | sample 1596311 | NCBI WGS metagenome assembly OJJJ01 (sample SAMEA4350140, study PRJEB24818) | metagenome | biome: human; feature: gut; material: faeces | place: Denmark | collected 2013-09
GATTTTACCCAGAAACCGGTATGCAGCTTTGCTGTTACGACGGGAGGAGAGATAAAAATCGACAGTGCGGCCCCGGCTGTCGACGGCCCGGTACAGATACGCCCAGCGGCCATTGACCTTCACGTAGGTTTCATCCATGTGCCACGGGCAAAGATCGGAAGGGTTACGCCAGTACCAGCGCAGCCGTTTTTCCATTTCAGGCGCATAACGCTGAACCCAGCGGTAAATCGTGGAGTGATCGACATTCACTCCGCGTTCAGCCAGCATCTCCTGCAGCTCACGGTAACTGATGCCGTATTTGCAGTACCAGCGTACGGCCCACAGAATGATGTCACGCTGAAAATGCCGGCCTTTGAATGGGTTCATGTGCAGCTCCATCAGCAAAAGGGGATGATAAGTTTATCACCACCGACTATTTGCAACAGTGCCTGCTGTACCACGAGTCGGACTTGCGCATCGAGGAACACTACACCGACACGGCAGGCTTCACCGATCACGTGTTTGGCTTGATGCATTTGCTGGGATTTCGCTTCGCGCCGCGTATCCGTGACTTGGGCGAAACCAAGCTATTCATCCCCAAGGGCGATGCCGCCTATGACGCGCTCAAGCCGATGATTAGCAGCGACAGGCTGAACATCAAGCAAATACGCGCCCATTGGGATGAAATTCTGCGGCTGGCCACCTCCATCAAGCAAGGCACGGTAACGGCTTCGCTGATGCTGCGCAAACTCGGCAGCTACCCGCGCCAGAACGGCTTGGCCGTGGCGTTGCGCGAGCTGGGGCGCATCGAGCGCACGCTGTTCATTTTGGATTGGCTGCAAAGCGTGGAGCTGCGCCGCCGCGTCCATGCGGGGCTGAACAAGGGCGAGGCGCGCAACGCGCTGGCCAGGGCGGTCTTCTTCTACCGATTGGGTGAAATCCGCGACCGCAGTTTTGAGCAGCAGCGCTACCGGGCCAGCGGCCTCAATCTGGTGACGGCGGCCATCGTGTTGTGGAACACGGTATATCTGGAGCGTGCCACCAGTGCTTTGCGTGGCAACGGCACGGCGCTGGACGACACATTGTTGCAATATCTGTCGCCGCTGGGGTGGGAGCACATCAACCTGACCGGCGATTACCTATGGCGCAGCAGCGCCAAGGTCGGTGCGGGGAAGTTTAGGCCATTGCGACCGCTGCCACCGGCTTAGCGTGCTTTATTTAATGAGATGGTCACTCCCTCCTTCCCGGTACTATGCTGAGGACAGGCTTTCATTCGGAGAACTATCATGGAAAACATTGCGCTCATTGGTATCGATCTGGGTAAAAACTCTTTCCATATTCATTGCCAGGATCGTCGCGGGAAGGCTGTTTACCGTAAAAAATTTACCCGGCCAAAGTTGATCGAATTTTTGGCGACATGCCCCGCTACAACCATCGCAATGGAAGCCTGTGGCGGTTCTCACTTTATGGCACGCAGGTTGGAAGAGTTGGGGCATTCCCCAAAGCTGATATCACCACAATTTGTCCGCCCGTTCGTTAAAAGCAATAAAAACGACTTTGTCGACGCCGAAGCTATTTGTGAAGCTGCATCGCGTCCGTCTATGCGTTTTGTGCAGCCCAGAACGGAATCTCAGCAGGCAATGCGGGCTCTGCATCGTGTCCGTGAATCCCTGGTTCAGGATAAGGTAAAAACAACCAATCAAATGCATGCTTTTCTGCTGGAATTTGGCATTAGCGTTCCCCGAGGAGCTGCCGTTATTAGCCGACTGAGTACCATTCTTGAGGATAATAGTTTGCCTCTTTACCTCAGCCAGTTATTGCTGAAATTACAACAGCATTATCACTATCTTGTTGAGCAGATTAAAGATTTGGAATCCCAGTTGAAACGAAAGTTGGACGAAGATGAGGTTGGACAGCGCTTGCTGAGCATTCCCTGCGTCGGAACACTGACAGCGAGTACTATTTCAACTGAGATTGGCGACGGGAAGCAGTACGCCAGCAGCCGTGACTTTGCGGCGGCAACAGGGCTTGTACCTCGGCAGTACAGCACGGGAGGTAGGACGACATTGCTGGGAATTAGTAAGCGAGGTAATAAAAAGATCCGAACTTTGTTGGTTCAATGTGCCAGGGTATTCATACAAAAACTGGAACACCAGTCTGGCAAATTGGCCGATTGGGTCAGGGATTTACTGTGCCGGAAAAGCAACTTTGTCGTCACTTGTGCTCTGGCAAACAAGCTGGCCAGAATAGCCTGGGCCCTAACGGCACGACAGCAAACTTATGTAGCATAACGGCAGAAATACACCGGTTTAAAGAATTACTGATCTGGTTTTGCGAATACTGATATTGATGATACTAACGGCCCACCGGCCTGTTGAGGAACCTGTAAAACGGAAAGGCTCATTGAAGCCGTATATTTTCTGGAGGTTCATCAGGCGCGGAACTCATCAAGGCGCGGGAATAAAATCCCATTCAGACGCCGGATAGATTCAAGCAAGCCAACTTGTCGTCAAAATCGGTGTTGCAAAAACGGGAGTGACCATAGATTCCGTTTTCCAAGCGGACCCCCTTTACTTGCCAACAACCGAATCGCTTGCTCCGCAACTATGGTTTTTTATTAGAATCTTCGCCACCAAATAAATTATAATAAATTGATTTTATTAGATATTTTTCAGAATTTATATGGTCAGCACGTGTTGCATGCTCTAATGTTTCAAATGCTAAATTATGCGCGGCCTCAGAAAATACCCCAGGCCAACCCTTACTCAGCATAGACAGTCCTTTAAGGACTCTTATCTGAATCTCCCTCATACTGGCGCCATCGCGCGCGACAGGTGAGAAAAAGTCTTCCAGTAGATCGTTATTCTGAAGTGGTGCAACATGAACTGAAGGATATTTCACTTCTATTTCATCAGATTTATTCTGCGCGTAAGTGGAAAGTATACGAACACCTCTGCCAATGACATCAATGGCGGTTCCAGGATCGTTCACTGCGGGGGAAAGGGCCCGGCAGGCTATTTCGGCCATGACGCTAAGACAAAATCGGGGATCCTGAGCAAATGAACGTACATCCGAGACAATAATCGTCTCAAGTAAATCGGCGCTGATTGATGACTCCTGGCCTTGACTCAGGTACAAAACTGGCATGGATGGATGTATGAAACTGCCTGGCTGCGCCACGAGGTATACATGACGGGGATCATTGGTCAGCAGTTTGCTAAGTTTCACCATATCAATATATTCAACATAGCCAATCTTCTTCGGATAAACTGCAACCGTTCCTTTCGGCTGTTCATTGTTCTCAAGCCATGGATATCCGCCGAGAAAGGGATTTCTTGCTCTCGCAATAAATGATTCGATGGCCGCCTGTTCTACTTTTGCCGTTGTCTCACCAACCCTCCCCAGAGAGGTCAAATGCTGTATCCAGCGAAGCAATGTGATGAGGATTAAGGCAATGACAACCAGTGTGACAATGAATAAAATGACTCTCCCCCTTTCTCCATAAGCTCCCATATTGAGGGCAATAATCCCTACCAGACTGAAGAGAAAAGAACCGATGAAGGTGGCCAGTACATTTTGTGTGGTCACGTCTTCAACAACTAAACGCGTAGCTCTGGGAGTCACATTAGTAGTGGCTGAACCGTAGGCTGTGACCATGATACTCAACGAAAAAGTGGTCACTGCCAGCATACTCGATGCCAGTATGTTCAGAATGTTATCGACTGCTTCCGCACCAACCTTCACGGAAACCGACTCAGGTATCATTGATTTAAAAAGAATTGATAAAAGGGCCGTTATTATCGCGACAATGGCGAATAACGTTGCCCTGAACCATAGCTTTTTAAATGTCTGCTTCAGAATCCATTTCCAGCGTGAAATCATTCTGCATTCCTCATATTGCGGCCGGGATAAATAATTGCCGCCCCCAGGACGGCATGTTGCTGTTAACGAACCAGGTGCAGGAAGTGCAGATGTTTTTCGTACTGGTCCAGTATGTCATTAATCAGCTGCTCCTGGTTCCAGCCCATCACATCATAATTTTGACCGCCTTCTTTGAGATATACCTCAGCGCGATAATATCTATGTTGTTCAGTCTGCTGCTCATTATTATCCATCGCGGCGAGCGCGAAGGTCGGTGAGCTATACCCGCGAAGCCTCACTTCATATATAAAATTCAGCTCGTTACCCAAATCGACTTCAAGACGAATACGATCGTCGACTGCGTCACTGATGTGGCTTATCGTCCCCTGCTTGTTCAGCTCTTCCTGAACCAGCGTCATGGCGGGGTGGATGACGTCGTCCATAAAACGTTTCACAAGAGATCGCTTCGGCAGATACGCGATATTGCGTAACCTTCTCTGCCAGGGAATTGGGTTACGTGCAGCCGTAGGAGCAATTGTCGCCATGCTCAGGCTTTCACGCTTGGTCAAATCCCGGCGCAAAGCTTTTAAAAGTCCGTATATAGATATCAGTAAGATCACTGAGAATGGCAATGCACTCGCTATTGTCACTGTTTGCAGCGCACTTAGCCCTCCGGCAAGGAGAAGCGCAATTGCGACAATGCCCATGAGCGAGGCCCAAAATATTCGCTGCCAGACGGGTGTGTTTGCCACTCCACCTGATGCCAGAGAATCAACAACCATTGCCCCTGAATCAGCAGACGTGACAAAGAAGACGATGACCATCGCCATTGCGATGAATGACAGCACGGAAGAGAACGGGAAATGCTCCAGGAAATTAAACAGGGCCAGCGCCACATCCTGCTGAACGGTACTGGCGAGGTCTGTGGCCCCCTGGTTCATAATGAGATAGATCGCGCTGTTACCAAACACCGTCATCCACATGAGCGTAAAACCCGCGGGAACAAACAGCACGCCGGTGACAAACTCGCGAATGGTTCGCCCGCGGGAGACCCGTGCGATGAACATCCCCACAAACGGCGACCATGAAAGCCACCATCCCCAGTACAGTAATGTCCAGCCCCCCAGCCAGTTGCTCGACTTAGGCTCATACGCGTAAAGGTTGAACGTTTTACTCACCAGTTCCGAAAGATAACCGCCCGTATTTTCCACAAATGACTTCAGCAGAAGCACGGTTGGTCCCAGACACAGGACCAGCGCCAGGAGCAACAACGCCAGACCCAGATTGAGCTCAGACAGGATACGTATTCCCTTATCCAGGCCGGACACCACTGAAATCGTCGCTAACCCCGTGATGACCACGATCAGAATAACCTGCACCGTTTCATTGATGGGCACCCCGAAAAGATGGTTCAAACCGGCATTCACCTGCAAAACACCATAACCCAGCGAGGTCGCAACGCCAAAGACCGTGCCGATAACAGCGAAAATATCAACCGCATGACCTACAGGCCCGTATATGCGATCGCCGATAATGGGATAGAGTGCGGAGCGCAGGGTTAACGGCAGACCGTGACGGTAACTGAAGAACGCCAGAATCAGCGCCACAATGGCATAAATTGCCCATGCGTGCAGTCCCCAGTGGAAGAAGGTCAGACGCATTGCTTCCTTCGCTGCCGCAACGGTCTCCGGGGTGCCGACGGGAGGCGAAAGATAATGCATTACAGGTTCGGCAACGCCAAAGAACATCAGTCCGATCCCCATCCCTGCCGAAAAAAGCATCGCAAACCAGGAGTGGTAGCTGAAATCAGGCTGCGCATGGTCCGGGCCCAGCTTGATATCACCGTAGCGTGAGAGTCCCAGGAACGTGACACTCAGTAAAATCAGGGCCACAGCAAGGATGTAGAACCAGCTGGCATTCGTGAAGATTTGTTGCTGAAGTAGTTTAAAATTTTTGTCGGCGACATCCGGGAATACGGCGGCAAAGGCAACAAGAAGGAAAATCAGCAAAGCAGATGTAAAAAATACCGCTTTGTTAATCTGGCTTGTAGACTTCTTCGGGATTGTATCATTTTCACTCATAATCATTTATTCCATTAATTAAATCCGCACTGGATAGAAGACACTACCTTTCACAGAGTAGCAAAGTTCAACTTGCTATGCGGCGTTAATCGGAAAGCATGGTGTAATGAGTGCCGATACAAATCATCCTATATTCTAAGGGGTTCTTGGTTACTCAGCCTGCCGCTTCCTGGTGCATTTATTTGTATCAAAGCTGGGACATACGTTAATGAACGTATATTAGGCACGAATTACTTTTTGAACAAAGCAGACGTTAAGATTTACAGCATCGGGAAGCTTCTGGATGCCGCGTCAGCGGCATGGAGGCGCCAGATGAGGTTACATGTGTCTGTGGCGTCAAATGGCGCCGAAAGCCCGGCGTAGCCGGTTACCTGGCTATAAACTCTGCCACCCTACCCCCTGCCCTGATTAGCCTTAACCCGCTTACAGCAATGAAGAAGTAAAAGTAATCCCTTTTAACCCCGGTGAGCGGGCTTTACGGCGTTTACGACGTAAAGGGCGTGATTTCCGGGGCCTTAGCGGCGGCAGCTTGCTGCTGACGCTTAGGGGGATGTTCATCAACTATTTCAGCGACACCAGGGAACTTAACATGGTAGCTGCAAAGCCATACCCGCGAAAAACATCTCAGACGCCGCTGTACGCGGTCGGAGTGGACCCGGCAAGGCGATAGCCGCAGTCGGGGCGTATCTCCGCGTTAGCGGGCCGTAGGGCCGCTTACGAGCGTGTCCCCCGGACCTCACCGCAGCACTACTCACAGCGATGACGAACCTGTAGTTACAACACCCATCATTAAAAGCGATGTCTTCCCCGGCCTTTGGCCGGGGGCGGCGGCGCTTTTCAGTGGTGGGGAGGGGCTCGGGGTCGCAGAACGGCGCCCGTGTTTTTAAAAAATGATTCATTGAATGCTGTAACTAATTAATGCACTGGCTATATGCCCGCCGCTTGTCGGCGGGAGGTACTTTTAGATCTGAGCGGCGCGGGCGTTTACGACCGCTGTTAGCGAAGGCCTTTTTGTTTTATTCACAATGATGACAAAGACAAAAGATCTCCCTGCTGTTTGTCATGCAGGGGATTAATAACTGGGTTAAGACTGTTTTGCGGGATTCAGATTATCCATTTCCGGAAACTGAAACTTATCTGTTTGCGGGTTTATGTGGATAACTGACCATGATGGTGCGTTTCATGGCCATCATGCCGGCGGAGTCGTCAGGAGAAGAGAATAATTCCGGCAGGAAAAAGCTGATGAGGTGAAAATAGCCGAAAAAAACCAGCACAAAAAGCCCCGGAGGGGCTGTTAAATAAACAGGTTGTGGCTCGCCGGACTAATGCGGCGGTGAGTGACTCAGCGACAATTCCAGCTGGTACAGGTGCTGTACCGCCAGCTGCTCAAGTTTGTCTGCGGAATAGCCATAGAGTTCGTCTGCCGGCAGCGTCTTCTTCAGCCAGCAGGCCATTTCATAGACCTGGCGATCCTGGGGCATTCTGGCCAGACGGTTGGCACGCTTACGTGCCGCTCCTTTTGCCCGGCGGTATTTCAGGGCTTCAAGGCTGCGCTGCTGATACCAGCGCTTGCGCGCCTTATGGACAGAAATCTCCTCATGCTCGCCTAACAGGCCCTCTTTAATGAGCGCCTGACGTTCCTCGCTTTCGCACAGTTTCTTCAGCTGCTGCTCCTGCAGCTTCATTAAATCAACGCCCAGCATCTTAAAGCCGGCGGCGGTGATCCACACGTACTTTGGCAGACGTTTACGGGACTCCCGATCCCAGGCGGTTTCTTCTGACACCCCCAGGACACCAAAGCGGACCTGCTCAGCTATCAGCGCCGAAACCCGGCGAATGGTCACTTCAGTTTCCGGAATGACTTTACCTTTGGCGTCTTTCGGACTGAGCTCTCTGGCCAGCCTGGACACGCACATCCCTACCGTGTGTTTACCGGCATCACAGAAGCTGACCAGCACCGGCCACAGCGCATCAAGGAGACGTTGTTTTTCAGGACGGAAAGCATATTTTCGCCCGGCGCGCTGCCGTTCCCGGACATAGAACGGGTGCAGGGACATATGCATGCGCAGGCTGAATTGCCCCGTGACCGGATCTTTCTTCACCAGACGGTTATAGGCGTGGCCAAGCTGGCCACCGAGCGCCTTATAGTGAGACGGCCGGAACCAGGACGGGTTTTCGCATTTGGGTTTGGTGGAGTGCTCACCACGACGGCGACGGGTACGCTTCTTCTCCGGGGAAACCAGAAAAGATTCAACGTGGCCATCTTCAACGCCCTGCCAGAAACGGATCTGTTCTTCCGTATCCAGCTGACTCCAGTGTTGCGGATTGTGCTGTTCAGTCACACCATCCCGCGCTTATGTTGCACGGAAGGAGCAAATGGCACAGAAACGGGTATTGCAGTTTTCTGAGCATAAAACTATACTCCCTGCATAGAGCAACAGCTTCTATGCAGTTTATTAAGGCCCCGTTAATCTTCTGTCCCGCCAAGAATAGAAAGATTATCGGGGTTTTGTCTTTTCCGGCTCCGGGTAGACACCTCATCAGAACCAGTTCCCTGCCACCTTACGGCGTGGCCAGCCACCAAAATTCATTAAACGATCAGTAATCTAGCACGCTTCAAATCAAAGTAAAGACTTTACTTGAGTAACCCCTGAGCTTTGAATTCCTTTTCGAGCAATTTTTCAACAAGTTGGGCTTGCGTTATTCCATCACGGCTACAGAGATCAATAAGGATATCTTTCAATGGGTTGCGTACAAAGACTTTGATTTCTTTATGTGTGACACGCTTTCTTGCAACTGCGGCCATCTGTTTTTCAGAGGCTGACATTGGACTACCTTTACGATAGACCCGCTTATCTTTAGAAGAGGAAGTTACTGCATTATCAATCTGCGACATCTCTGCCTCCTCAAGGATCTAAAAAAGGATCGTTTGCAGAGAATACTACAGATTCCTGAAATCAGCGACTTACTTTATGGACGTAACCCACGTTGGCGCACGGTTTACGTCCGGGGATCGTTTATGGCGGTGTCAGTATGTCTGTTTCCAGTCCGTTCCCTGTGACCAGCGAGACGACCAGTGCTGCAGGTAGCGCTGGGCAAGAGCCGGGTCATCCCATACAACCAGCACATTCTCTGAATTCGAACGGTCAGCGGCACGGCTGAAATTGAACGAGCCGGCCTCTGTATTGCGCCTGTCCGCGACGATCACTTTGTCGTGCAAAATTTTGTAGGCGCTGACCGTACGAACCGGAATGCCCGCGCTGGCCAGCAGGTTCAGGGCGGCCATGCTGGCTTTTCCGCTATTTGCCTTCTGGTCCAGCACCACGCGGACATCCACCCCACGTCGTTTCGCCGCGATGAGTGAGCGAACCACCTCCGGGGAGGTGAAGGAATACCCCATCAGCCGGATTTCCTGCTGCGCGGAATCGAGGGTCTTCAGGACCAACTGCAGGGCTGTGCCTTCCGGAGAAAAACCTGTCTCGATGGTCGCGGCGTCGACTGCCGGCGCCAGCGCTAACAGGCTCAGGCTGAGGACTCCGGCCACAAATCCTGTGCGGACACGGGTTCTGTTTATTACTGCTATTTTCCTGTTCATCCTTTGTATTCTCCCCTGACCACCGTCAATGGTGTGGTGATAGTTTCAGTTTCCCGACGTATTAAAAACGCCCTGATCTGTCTGACCAGCTTTTCAGCATCCCGGTCTCTCAGCAGCGGAATGCCCGCCTGCCTGAGTACTTCTTCCAGCAGGATATCCCGGCGAACCCGGTGTTTTTTCAGATGCGACGCATCATCCAGCTCGATGGCGGCCACAATGGCAAAGGTCCTGATATCCACCACCACCACATCGCAGTGCCACTGTGACACCATCCGGAACAGCTGCCACCAGGTCCGGGAGCGGGGCCTGATATGGGGTGCCAGGCTGGCGATATCCGCCACTCGCACCTGCGGGCACAGCAGCCAGTGTTTCCGGTCGGTATGTTTCAGCAATGCCCGGAAAAAATGTTGTTCCCGGGGCGTCATCAGCGTGTCATTACCCATCCAGACCCGCTGGCGACACAGTCTCTGTTCTGCCTCTCCGGCACGAATGCCCGCCGCTTTCAGCGCCTGCAGGACCGGGGATGTCTTCCCTGTTGCACGTTCCTTCAGAAACAGCACCAGGAACCCCAGCAGACTCAGCACAACAACGGCACTGCCTGCCATCATTAATATCTTTGCCATGTCCTTTCTCCCTTTGCGGCCAGACCATCCCCGATGTGTTTGCTTCGCAGCCCTCTCAACGCTCTGTCCCTCTTCTGATACACCAGGCATCAGCCGGCAGCCTGTCGAGCAACGCGCGCCGGAAGGCATTTGGCAGACCCTGACCGGACACAATGTCAGCTATCAGGACCGATATGGAGGAAATCATCAGCACATAGCGAAGGATGAAGCCGGTCTGATGCATAAGCTCTCCGGGGGACATATTCCGCAGGGCGGTCACCAGCCGGACACCGTCCTGCGGAACCCCCCAGACAAGCACGCCAGCGCCCGCCAGTATCACTGCCGGCGCATACAGAAATCCCCGACTGATAACCCGTTGCATCAGGTTTAAAAGAGCGTGCATCTGACGGCGGTACACCTCATCATCCTGCAGAATCTTCCATTCAAGCCGCGCTTTCTCATGCCGCGGCAGCATGGCCACCACCTGGATGCCGTCACGGATACTGACGAGCGGCGAGACATCAGGCTTCCTCATCTGGTCGATGTGCCGCGTATACAGGGCCAGCCCGGCCCAGAATAGTGCAACGGGCAGTGATACCAGGATAAATCCATTTCCCGGAAAAGAGGGAGAAAATAAGAGTTGCAGAGACAGTGCCAGCGCGCCCCCGTATAAATAACAAAATAACTGCTGCTCAGTGCGCAGCATGAAATAGCTGAACATACTCATTCCTTTTTAGACAAGAAAGATAATCACAACCTGCTTATTTATTTCATTAGCGCCAGACCACCGTTTTTTCATATACGGCAATCACGCCTCGCCTGATTAATTCGTCCCTGACCTGATTTAAAATCGCTGTATTCCTGATGTTACCGGAATGACATTTAATATAATTCATCAGTGACGAGGTGCTTACAGGTCGGTTTACCGCAGACTTTTTACTCAATGACTGTATTTTATCGGTCAGGCGTAGCACCTCATCGTTGCTGATGAGCGCAGACACCGTTTTCGCCTTCTCTGCTGAACGTGGTGAGGGTATACGACAACATCGTCGCCCTGTCCTGCAGAGCAATGCAATCACGCTGTCATACCCTTTATCATTCGATATAACATGAAACATCGTATCTTCCGGAGCGGTGACGCTGAGTCGTCCCAGCTCAAGTACCAGGTGGAAATCGACATTATTTTTCGACACGCAGGGTGCCTGAAACACACTGATCGATATATTACCGGCATGTGTTACGGACGGAAAACGAATAAACTCCTGCTGAGACCCGGTAAACAAAATAAGACGTTCATAACGCGACAACATTACATTTTCAAGCGTTCCGATATTTTCATAATCAACCAGCGCGATGATATTCTCAGACATAACTCTCCAGACTCCACCGGGACCGACTGCCAGAATACCAGTCCGTTAGTACGACGAACAACATACAGCAGTGTGCCTTTTTGTTTTAAGAGACATCCTCTTCCATTCAGAAGAGACAACAGTAACTTGTTATTGTCGGGATTTATTTATAGCCGCCTGAACATTCTGTGCTTCAGTCATTCCGGAAAAGACCGTGACGTTTTCTTCCGTCGCGCCCTTCACCGGCATCACAATAATACCTGGCGTTCCGGTTAATCCCGTCGCCGTGGCGATATCATTAATATTTTTCAACGTGGTATTTATCTCATCAATCGTATTCTGCTTAAATTTAATATGACCAGAAACCTTTTCGATAATCTCCTGCGTCAGTTTCCCTTCATTCAGTCCTGTACCATAAACCGCATTGTGATAGCTCCTGTAAGCCTCAGAGCCCTTTTCTTTCCAGACCTGCAGGCCGGTTTTCGCCGCCAGCAATGATGCAGGCCACCGGCTACCAAACACCGGCCACTCCATAAAGAAGTAACGCACGTCCGTGTTGCTCCCGATGACCTTCTCCAGTTCGGGTGCGAACCGGCTGCACCAGATGCACTGGTAGTCAAAGAATTCAACCACCATCACCTTTCCGTCCCCGGGACCCCAGGAGGGGATATTTTTATTACCCAGAATGTTAGCCTGCTGTTCCAGTGCAGCGGATTTAAAACCGCGGGTCTGTTTCGCCTCCTGCTCGTGCTGAAGTTTCTCACTCATCTGAATCAGTATTTCAGGATGAGCACGTAGATAATCTGCCGCTATTTCCCCGATTCTCTTTTCCTGGCTGGCAGAGAAAGTTTTTCCCGGTTCATGCTCCTGAGCAAAGCTGTTATTAAAAGTGACAACCGAAATAAGCGGGAGCAGAAAATACAATCCGAATTTGATTTTCATTTTTATTCCTTTAACAGGTTAAGTATGGATAAAATAAGATCGACCGCTAAAATATGCTGGCATAACAAGGTAAACGGAAGAGTTTTTTTACTGACACGTTTCATTGAGCCAGCTGATTATCAGCTCTGTTCTGAGAATCCCTTTTGGTTCCATCAGATATAAAATATTGCGAACAATAAAAGCATCGCCGCCGCAGAGCAGGCAAACCAAAAGAAAACGCGGGCTCGACTGGAGAAACTATCCACCTGAATTAACTCATGAACGTACCTCTCGTTCAACTTAAGCTGCTTTCTGATGTCATCAACAGCCAGAGTGAGCGCAGGGATTGAGTGATGGCCAGGGTCAGCCTTTCTGAGTTTAATTCTGATTTTGAGTAACGTCTTCAGGAGTGTAAATGCAGCGTCTGAAAATACATAGAAATCGTATTCTTCCTCATCAATGCATTCCTTCAGGGATATAATGCTTTCTCTTACATCACCAAATTCTCCGAATTCTGGCGTGGATAACGACTTTATGATATTTCGTGTATCTTCACAAATATCATCACTGTTAACCCAGGTTTTCATATTATTGACTCTCTTATTTGTGACGAATACCATTCAGCTAATGGATGTGATACCCATTAGCTGTGGACGTACTGATATTTAATCTGAGCGAACTGAAAAGAATTAAACGGTCTGACTCATCTTTCGTTCAGCGCGTAACAGCTCTTTCATCATGCGCTCACTGGCGTAGTGCGCTTCATCAGCAGTGACCGTAGCCACCACATTCCCCTGCAGGTCATAGCGGGAGGCACCTTCCCGCATCCGGGACAGATAACCCGCCGACCGGGTCAGGCTTTTCAGGCACTTAATCACCTGTTTATGCGACAGCGGCAGGTCGCGCCCCGCGATATCGGCAAACAGCTGTTCACGCATCCCAGTCGCCAGCAGACGCGGCGAGTCACCGTCAAACAGCTGTGGCCAGAATGCCTTCAGGGTCATGATGGCCTGCTCCGGCGGCAGTAAACGAAGATAGCGAACCGGACCGGGCGTTTTGACCGCTTTCACAGCCTCCGGTGCTGGCTGGCTGGCGGCGGCTTCAGCAGCCTGTTTAGCCTGTGCCAGCTTTTCTTTCTTCAGCTTCCAGGCCGGAGGCGTCGTGACCACCACCACTTTTTTCCGCCGTACCACACCAGGCGTGTCAACGGACCCGGCCGCTGCGGTATCCGCTGCCGGCTTTCTTTTCAGACTCAGTACAGGGCGTTTTTCTTCAGTCATAATAAAGGCTTTCTTTCCTGCCAGGAACCAGGCTATAAGATACGTGAATGCAGCTGACAGCGCATCCTCTCAGGATGCCGGTACCTCATTCCTCTTGATATTAGGTGTATTAGGTGTATCTACGCAATTGCGGCCAGGACTTCTGTCCGGGCTTTTTTACATCGAGGCAACGATCCCCAACACCGCCAGATGCACGGCATAAAACATCACAAAAAAGTGCCGCGGCCAGAAGCGCGGAACAGAACGACCGAGGTCAGAACAGACCGCCAGGGCCAGCAAAGCGACCATCAGGCCGGCAATGGCCTGGGTAATATCATGGGCATTCATCAGTAGTACCATGACAGCCCACAGCACGGCATACCCGATCCGTTCTACAGGCTCTTTCGCCCGACAAAGCCGCCAGCTGTTGATCAGCATGAAGACCCCGGCCAGACCGTAGCTGTCGGCAGATAAGGGGAGCCAGGCCACGACAATGGCGATCGCCAGCAGAATATCATTGCGGGTCTGCAGACTGAACCAGCGCAGCGCCTGGCCGGTGACCGCAAAGCTAAACAGGATATTCCCCATGTACCACGGGTACCCGATGAGAATAAAGGAGCCCTGGGCGATCAGCGCCCAGCACCACAGGCTGTTCAGCTGTGTCTGGCGGATGGCCCCGTGGCGCGCCAGGTTCATTCCCCAGACCAGACCAAACAGGGGAAAGCAGCCTCTCCCCAGCAGACGCATGAGTTCATTATTCCCGGCCAGCAGCAAACCGGTGTGATCGACAATCATCAGCACCAGCGCCACCGTTTTGATGATATCCGTCTGTCCAGGCGTCCAGGTCAGCAGCCCCTGCAGCCAGCGATCGACGGCATTGAGGCGGGTTTCGTACATTGTCATATTCCTTTCCTTTTATCAGCGCCCCGGCAGGGTACCCGATTTTAATCGGGGAGAATGCCGGGGCAGACAAGCCGCCGGCGCGTCAGTCGCCCCCGAGCGTTTTCTCACGACTGAGATCACGAACCATATCCCGCTCCATCTGTTGCAGACGGTCCCGCTGCAGGCTCTCTGATACCACCTGCTGAACGGCCGCTTCCTGACGCCGGGTCTGCGGATCGTCCGGCAGCACCGTTTTCTCCTCTCCTGGCCGGTCGCGTTCGAGACCCCGAATGACGTCCCCGATAACCTCTTTTATCCGCTCGCCCGGCTCGCCCGCTTTCTTCTCCTCTCCGGACACTTCCCGGGTCGCCTGCTCCGTCTGTCTTCCCATCTCCCGGCGCTGTGCCTCTTCTGCGGCCCGCTGTGCCAGAACCTCTGGCGGGAGCGGGATGTCAGTACCGGTATCATTGATCGGAGGATTCGGCAGGGGATCAGCCCAGATGCGACCGCCGGTGATGGCCTCCGGGTTCCAGGGGCGGTCATCTCCGGCAAGCCGGACCACCACCCCGCTGTCGGGGTTATCACGTGCAATCCTGACGCCTTCACCCATATTCCCGGCCAGCAGACTTTCGCCGTTGCGACTGTTCTGCAGCGCCACAAACCGGGCTTCTTCATTGCCCATCACACGACCGTCGCCACCGATGGCCTCCAGGCGGCCGTCCTTGTCCGTCAGCGGGCTGAGCCAGATGCCGGCGTTTTTCCCGTTTTTATCGAACGCCGGCAACGCCACATGCGGCTGCGGGTACTTTTTCCCCGGAGAAATGAATTTTCCCGGCGACTGTCCGCGCGCCAGACCGGACTGTTGCAACGCAGCCCGGCCTGCAGCTGTCTCGTTCAGTGGCTGCGCCCGCCCGAACAGCAGATCAGCTGTTTTCACGGCCCGTTCGTTACGGGGTGCCAGAATATCGTGTGCCGTGGCTTTCGAGGGTGATGCCTGAATGGCGTTGACCCAGCCTTCCCGGCTGTCGGTGTAGACCTGGACGTGCAGTTTCATACGTGATAACCCGACATAGGCGGATTCAAAACTGGCCATCTGTTTGCGGCCGCCGGTCACCCCTTCCAGTGCGATGGCATACGGTTCACTGGCCCCCTGGGCGCCGTGGGCGGTGATGGCATACGCGAGGTCGATGTGCCGCTGTGCCTCATCAGCCTTCGGGTTCAGTGTGCGGGTGGTTTTGCCGTCAGACAGCGTGACACTGTCACCCGAAACAGCTTTCACCTCCCACACACTGTTGGCCACATAGCCGCGTTCTGTGTCACTCTTGCTGAAGCGCATTTTGTCCCCCTGAGACACTGTAATCTCTTGCTCACGGTAGAGCGTGACACCTTCAGCCAACGCCTCCCGGGGTGAAATAAGCCGTTCTTTCCCTTCACCATCCATCAGCGTAATAAGCTGGTTCTCCTTATCCACGCTCCCGATACGGTGGTAGACATTATCGACCAGGGCCACGGCCCCCTTATGAGCCGTCCAGGTCGACAGTCTGCGCAGCTCTCCGTCACGGATGTTACTCGTCACCAGTACCGGCAGGGTGACTTCCTCTCTGCCCACTTCACCATTGTCCCGCCTCGCGTCATGAATCAGACTGTTCAGCACCCGCCGGTCATCATTCAGATGGGTGATAATCAGCGTCTGTAACTGCGCCTCCGGGGTACGGTCGGCATAGTCCTTCACCAGTGCCTCATAGAGCGTCGCGGGCTGGCCTGCCGGCAGGATTTCCCCCTCGCTCAGCGCCTTTTGTATCGCCTTTTCCTGCGCCGGCGTGAATTCCACCACTGAACTGCCCGGTGCCCAGGCGCCTTCTTTTCTCGGCACCTGCTCCGGCGTGACCTGCTCAATGGTGGTCAGGGCGCGGTGCACATCCCGGTCAATCAGGCTGTAGACCGCCGGTCGCAACTCAGGTACCTGGCGCACAATCTCTTTCATAATGGCGACGTCGGCGGCGCTGCGCTGTTGCATCAGCCGGAACGGCTGGCCCGGTGCAATGGACTGCAGCTGGTCGGTATCGCCGCTGAGTACCGCCCGTCCTCCCCCGGCCGCAATCAGGCTCAGGGCTTTCGCCGTGTCTGACAGCCCCACCATCGAACTCTCATCGAGCAGAAACAGCGTGTTGCTGAAATCCGGTGCCTGGCCGTTACGCTGCAACAGCTGCGTGTCGTGGAGAAACGAGGCGGTAGTCTGCGCATCCACGCCGGCGCTCTGCATTTCCCCCACGGCGCGGTGTGTCGGACCGAGACCGATAACGCGCGGCCGGGTTGCTTCCGGCAGCAGGCTGATGGCCCCCGTCACGGCCCGGAACTGGGTCGTTTTCCCTACCCCGGCATAGCCCTGAACCACCGTGAACCGGTCCGTGGTCTCCAGTATCATCCGGGTGGCCGCACGCTGCCCGGACGTCAGGTCTGCCATCAGGCTACCCGGTACGCTGTCCATCAGGGGCGGGACCGCGTCTTTTCCTTCCAGCACCTTTGTCAGAATGCTTTTCTCTGCATCCCAGGTCTGACGGGAAATCAGCAGGTCATTGCCCTGACCGGGTGCCACCGGCACATTCAGCAGACTGCCCGCCTTAATCTGCGCCTGAATGGTCGCGTCTATCTCCGTCATCGGAACCTTACCTCCGCCGGTTTCCAGCGCGGTGGCCAACAGTTGCGGACGCGTGAAGGTCAGCGCCTCACTTTCCAGTAAAGGAATGGAAAGGTGAATGACCTGCTCTGCGGGGGTGTGCAGCCCGGCTTTCTGGGTTGCGATGGCTGCATCCAGGTCTGTCTCGCCTGAACGGGCCTTCAACTGCTCAGACACCACGCTGAAGGCGGTATGTCGCGCCAGCTTCTCCGTCGTGCGGGTCGCATCCTGCGCCGAGTACAGCCGGATGTGGCTCCCGCTCTGCGCCAGCTGGTTCAGCGTGGCGTTATCCAGCTCACGTTGCGTCACCGAGGCAAAGACCGTCGCCGTTTCGCTGACCGAGCGGCCAGGACTTTCCACCCATCCGTGCCCGACCTTGATACCGTCGAACGGGCTGCTGCCGACAGAAAGCGCCTGGGTGGTTTTCTGCCCGGGACGCTGCACTGTCAGCTGGCCGGCCTCCGCGTTCAGCACCGTGATGCTCTCGCCGCCTTTCAGCCGCGTCTCAGGGATTTTTCCCAGCACCGACAGACGTTCACCGTTTGCTACCGGTAGCTTATCGGCCCGGAACAACGACCACTGACTGTCGACGGCGGAGACTTTCAGGTCCAGACGCTCCCCCTCTTTGTCCCTGAGCGTCAGCATATTGCTGCTGGCAGTCACCCGATCAATCACAAAGCGGTCATGCTTCCGGGTCTCCGGGTCCCACCGCTCCATCACCATCCCCTCCCGGTAATAGTCCCGCACGCCCCGGCTTTTACTGTCCAGCCAGACCGGCGTCAGGGCGGTGATGGCCATCTCCTTCGTCCCCAGCGCACCCTCGTTTTTCAGGGTGTCGCGGATGATGCCGTTGAGTACGCCCTGCTCACGCGTCCCGCTGATTTGCGCCACGCTTTCCTGCCCTTCGCGTACACTGACGGCAAACTCCTGCGCCAGACGATTGTAACGCGCACCTTTGTCCGGCTCACTGATGATGTCTGCCGTCGTCTGCCTTCCGCCCTGCCAGCGATAAGTATTCACCCCGCTCTCTTTCAGCACGGTCAGCGCGCTGCCTGTCCCGCTGCGTTTCCCGCTGTCGGAGAGCAGGACCTGCACGTTATGACGCATGGCACCATCGAGCAGGGAAATGGTCTCTTTCAGGCTCAGCTTCTCCGCCTGGTCCACAATGAGCGTCCCGCCCGGGATAAACGCGGTTCCGTTCTGCAGGGCCGATTTACCGGTGACCGTCTCCCCCGCCAGACGGACATCGCCGGCGAGAAAATCACGGGACCGGTTATCGGCGGCAAGGATATGCACGTCACGCCCCTGCTCCCGGGCCATCAGTGTCAGCTCAGCTACCCGCTCCCGCTGACCGGCTGCTCCCCCCTGTCCGGAGACAATCCCCATCGCTGGCCGGTCCTGCGCCAGCACGCTGACCGCATCGCTGAAGGGGGCCAGGCGAACGACGGTCGCATCCGGCGTGACGGTGACGTGATTCTGGCGCTGCACCTCCTGGCTCAGGGCTTTCACGGACAATTCGTCGAGGACGTGGATGTTTGAGGTGAACAGACCTTTCTCACGATCGAGCGGGATCAACTGCTCACGTTCGATAGCCGCATCGATGCCCCCTCTGGCCCGTTCAAAGACCCCCGGCTTCGCCTCCAGCTGGCCGACCGTGCGGGCCAGCAGGTCGGCATAAGTGAACTGTACTTTACGGTCGCTGAGACCGGCGATAGCGTTTGTCACGACATCACCGATATCCGGACCGTCGGTTTTTACCGGCGCAGCAGGCGCGCTGGCCAGCTCCTTCGCCCGTGCATCGGCGGCTTCACGATAGCCCCGGATGTCGAACCCGGTCTCCTTCAGCGTGTTCATCCACTCCACCATCTTCTCTGCCGGGTCGATAGTTTCCTTCGACTTGCGGGTATCGAGTGCGGCCACATCCCGGGACTTCAGGGACGCATCAGGCCCGGCTGCCTCCCTGAGCTCCTGACTGCGCGTGGAAAATGACTCAACCGGCACGCCCTCCATCTCCCACATGCCATGCTTACCCGCATCCACTGTCTTGTAACCCATAGACTCGACGTCGGCCCTGAGAGTGCTCTGGTATATTTTTCCGAAAGCGATGCGGTTAGCGAGGATGTTTTCGGAAAACCCGGTTTTGCCGACGGTATCGCTGCCCAGCGTCTGCCATTTATCCCCGTTCTGCGTCGCGTTGATGACCACGCTGTGCGTGTGTATCTGTGGTTCCTGCGCGCGCGATGTGTCGTGATTAAACCTGGCGATAATCAGATTGCCGGTCAGAACAGTTTCAGAAACACCGTCTTTCTGTACCCGCGTAGAAGCCAGTGACTCCACCTGCTCCAGTGCTACAGTCACCGCACGGTTATGCGCATCAATAAGACGCTTATCTCCCCCCAACATGGCCAGCATCGATACACTCTTCGGTGCCGAGAACGTAAGATCGTAACCAGGCCGGTGCTTATTGACGCCATCCTGCATCCGGGTCAGGTCGCTGCCATCAGGGAGTTTTCCCTGCAGCAGCGCCGTGAAGACCTGCTTGTCCACCTTTCCCTCCAGCTCCAGCGTTTCCGCCCCTTTGCCCTGCCAGCGTTCCTCCATGCTGCCGGTGACGTAGTAATTGTCTTTCTCTGTGTAGTAGTTACCGGCACTGCCCGCCGATTTAACCTGGCTGAAACTGAGCATCAGAAGTTCCCTCCGATTTCGATATCATCCTGCTCACTGCGGCTGTGGTTGATATTGACCTCTTCGCGTCGCTGCATATCCCGCTGCGTCTGTTCACCCGCCAGCCATTCGTCATAGGCCTGCATGTCTTCAATTACGCCATCCTCGTTCATTCCGGCCGGCAACATATTCTGGTCCGCCTCGACAGGCTGCTGCGCCAGTTCCTGCGCCGTCCCGCCCGCAGTCGCAATCACCGCGGCAGTGGATGCCGCTGCAGCAGTGCCGGTCACCGAAGCAGCAGGTTCAGGCCGGATTAATGGAACGGTTTTCACTCTCGTGACGGGAGCGCCAGATAACGGGACGTCTGGCGTCTTACCGGCACCCTCTGCTGCCTTCGACGAGGTTTTTACCGGCACAGGCAGTACGCTGTCTTCAGCAGGTTTAGTCTGCTCAGGCTGAACACCGGCTTTCTCTTCGGCTGACTCAGACACAGGCTCATCCGGAGTGAAAAGCGCCCTCGCCAGACTGCCTTCGGCCTCCCGCGCTTCCAGCAGCGCACTGAGTCTTCCATCCACGCGCGCATCGAGACGGCGCTGAATAAAGCCCTCGGTGATTTTCGGTCGGGGCTTGTATTTCAGGGCCAGTTTCACCGCCGGATACGGCCCCGGCAGGGTGACGTAGCAGGACAGGTCAGGCAGCGTCTGAATATCGGAGTAGCTGACCAGCGTTTCCCGCTCTTTTTCCTTCCCGGTCGACACACCGTCACGCACCGGGTCTGCCCCGTAGGAATACTGCTCGCTGGCCTTGAGGATTTCTTTCTCACCGATTTCGCCGGCGGCAAACTCGGCAATCTCCTTACTCGGGGAACGGAAAAAGGCACGGGTGTTCATCACGTCAAACAGCGTGGCGGCAGGCTTCACGCCGTAAATATCTTCCAGCTGGGCATAGGACTGGATTCCGAACACATAACAGCCACCAAATTTTCGGGCTTCCGGCAGAATTTCAACCAGGTCTGGCAGCTTGTGCAGCGTGGGCAGTTCGTCAGCGAAAATCCATACACGCCGGTTACGGTTCTCCCCCATCGCCAGCAGACCGCGGATGGCAATCGACAACCACATCGAGATAACCGGCTTCAGGGAGGCATGCGTATCGGCATTCGAGGAGATAAACAGCCAGCCATTAGGCTGGTCCTCACGGACACCGCGCATCCAGTCCCGGATGGTGAACGGCTCGCCGTTCTTTTCAATCCCCTGCAGGTAGCGGATGGCCTTGACATAATTGGTCAGCACGGCACGGATGGAGATGGCTGTCTTCTCAATTTTCTCCTCGACCAGGTTGGCGGCCGGGGTGTTCTGCAGGTACGCACGCAGCTTGTCTATTTTGATGGACAGCATGGTATCAACCAGCTTTTCGTAACTGCGGTCCTTGTCCTCGCGCATCAGGTAGGCGCCTTCGGCAAAGATGGTGCGACCGGACCCCTGCCAGAACGGATCTTCTTTGGTGCCCATCGGGATAAGGGTATTGGAGATATTGTCAAAATCCGGCAGCGTCAGGCACTCTTTCCACAAATCCCAGGCCGCACAGCGGGAATCCAGCGGGTTGAGTATCTTATCTAAGGACGGGTCGTAATAACTTTTCACGAATTCGCAGGAACGGTCGTAAATAATCGCCATATCGCCGCGGGCGCGGACGTAGTTCAGCAGCCGGCGGATGACTTCGGATTTACCGGAGCCGACGGTGCCGTGGAGGCAGAAGTTCTGGATTTCGGAGTTGAGTAATATGGGTAAGTCACCGATTTTAATATCCGAGGCCATACCGTCGCGTTTCATCTGGCGGGCCACCTCTTTGGGCTTATCGGATAGCTGGCGCCCGCCGGTATTCTCATCCTCGCTCTGCTGCTTGCCCTGACGACCCAGCACCCAGCTGGCGACAAAGAACGTCACCACGCAGACTGTCAGCGATACAATGGCGGCAAAAACAAATGCCGTCCACAGCTGCTCACCGCACCAGATAGTATATTTATCGGCCAGGATTTGTTCCGCATTATATTCCAGAGACTTTCCGTAATAGCTAATCGTATAGACCGGCTGGGAGCGAATAATATCGCGCATGGGTGCCAGCGTGGTACACCACCAGTAAACGCAGCCGTTCACAAAGGTCTGCCAGCTGAGCCGGTACATCAGCATCAGTCCGCACAACACCCAGAATAAAATAAACAGCACATAAAATATAATATTGGCAATCTGACCAAACATGCGAAAACGCATATTCGCAATCTGACCGCCCTGCGTCATATCTTTGGCATTAAAACTCATGGCATTAATCCGTCAATTAACCATCATGGATAAAGATAACCGGGCAAGCCGGCAACGGTTCACAGGCACACAATAAATTTGCGCACCTGTTCACCGTTATGGTGATAAATAAAACTTTGGAAAATGATTAAAAAGCAGAGAGAGCAGCAACAGTGACGATAAAAACAAGAGACCCGAACTATACCGCCGGGCCTTTCTTATTTCATAAATCAACATATTTTGTAAGTTTGTAACTTTCACTAACAGTGAAACCAACCTTTATTTTCAACCCAGACAACAGGATTTGGAGTTACATCATTAATTATATCCTTTTCACCACCGTGTCTAACAATCCTTACTTTTATCTTATTCCCTGACTTAGATTCCACATACCCTTGATAAAAAATTCTTGATGAATATTGGGTGATGCTTCCAATTAGTAGAACATGTGTTTTTCAATAAACGTCCCGATGACTTTTTCGTGGATCTCTACTGAACGCGAGAAGCAGATTGTTTTACGAGCCAAGCGCTTAATGCGGGTGCGCAGCGTCAGGTTATTGCGCTCAATCCGTTGGGTGAATATTTTTCCGGTCAGATGCTTATCCTTCGGCACCTCCCGGCCATAGCTGCCCCAGTCGTCGCTGGTGATCATGCCGATGTTGAATGGCGTAAGCAGTGCCAGTAGTTCCCGGCAGGTTTCATCGGTACGGGGACCAAAAGTGTAGGCCAGTACACCCCCTGTTTTGGTGTTATACGCGTACCAGAGCCAGTGTTGCCGGGCTTTACTGCCAACGAAACTCCATTGCTCATCAAGTTCGCAGATAAGCGCCACATCAGCATGAGCAACGGGCGAAGACGTTATTCGCTTTGGCGTGAGTTTTTTAAAGTCCGGATGACGGTGTTAATGCCAATTTTCAGTGTTCTGGCGGTATCGCGAACCCCGGCGCCATTGAAGGCCATTTCAGTGATCAGCTCTTTAATGCCCGGCTTACGGGCCTCATAAGTGTAAGTGAGCTGAAAAACGCGGTGGCAGTCACGGCAGCGAAATCTGTCATGGCCTTTAGGGTTCTGACCATGGCGGTAGACCTGTGCAGACTGACAACGAGGACAATGAATGTTAACGCTGGCCATGAAAGAACCTCAAAAGCCCGCATTATACATCAGATTCAACTAATTAGAGGCATCACCGAATATTGGTACAGAGGAACATCATAGTCCTCACGACATATTGAATCTCCAACATTGACGTTTACTTTCATATTTCTAATGCGCGTTCTTTCTTTTTCAGCCAACTTTTCATTCTCTTTTGCTATTAAAGCCTCTTTTTCCTGTACTCGCTCACTGATGAACCCTCTTTTGAGTGCAGTGCTAAACCAGTGTTCCTGGCTTTGATTAGCATTTTTTTCTAGTGTCGATAGTTCTCCAACATAAAAAAGTGGAGTGTCGTCTTTACGACACCAGGTCTCCCCTTGAACAGGTTCCCCACCTTTGCTACGACAGTAATTGGCCATCTGTTCTTTAAAGGAAGTTTGTGTACAATGAAGATTATTTCCAGAAAAGATATATTCCAGCCCATCTTTGGTTGCTCTTTTCTCACCTGACTTAACAAAGAGACCATCAATCTTACCTATACACCCAGATTTCTCTATCACGGCAAATGCATAATCAGATGCCATGCTATAGCCTGATGGATCTATGTCCTTCACGCTATTGACGCCACAACCAGAGAGAGCTAACCCAGAACTACAAATCATAACAACCAATAATTTATTAAGTTTCATCCTGAATCCTTTACATATTATCAAGATAATTGGCTGGCTGGGACTGAAGGACAGCTTGCCAGCTAACTAGCCTTGAAAGAGGTTATGGCAGATGTGAGTAACGATAGTTGATATCTCCCAAAATCCAGATTCATAACAATCCCCATAAAAATTGCCGTAAAAAAAACCATAAATCCAAAAGGAAATGGTGAGTCATAGAAAAAACGATTCAAAAAAGCAAGAATAAAAACCAACGACATATAAACAAATGCATAAACAATAATTTTTCTGAAAAAAAACCGATATATATTTGAACGTACCCTAAAGGATTTTGGCACTGAAAAAAATAAAGAGCGCGCACTTGCGATACCAAGAAGAAGTATCAGCCCCACCCCTCCTGGGAATATTACGACCCAAAAAATATATTTTACTGCAAGGTAGTTTTGATTCACACTAATCATTGCACAAAGTATATTCCAGGAAACTATAACTAATCCAGGCCACATACATGACCAAAAGGACGGAACTTCAGCCTTCCCCTGTAAAAGCATATGTCTCAGCTCATCTACTTCCTCTATAATGATCTTATTAGTTATCATCGTTTTCACCTTTTCCCGTCAAGATAATCCTTTTGAAGGTTAACTGCCTTTTCCTCTAACTCGCGTGGAGAGTCAGCCCCTGCCAGCGATTTGACTTCACTCTTTCTTTCATTATATTCATTTTCGAATTTATTTCCTTCCAAATTATGGCTTTTTTCAAGATCAGAATGCTGCTTTTTAACTTCACCTCCCTGCCCCTGAATTTCATGTTGAGTTTGTTGATGAGCCTGATTGTTATTGTGTATCATCGAACCTACTGTCTGTTTCACATTATTATTAATTGCCGCATCCTGGGTCATCGTCTCAATATTTCCAGAATTATGCCCGTAATCCGCCATCACCGTGGCACGATCGCCACCGCCTGATACACCAGACATATTCTGGCCAATGGCCTCTCGCCCCTGTTGGTATGCACCATCAATCTTTGGCTCAACCTGCTCTTTGACGAATTCACGTGCCAGGGCTTCACGTTGCGCAGCGACTTCCGGAGAACTGGTGTTGGTCAAAATGGCTTCAGCATCCTGTGGCGCACGTTGCTGAACAAAAGTCGCAAACTGTTGCGTCAGATTCTCGTTCATCTGACCGCTCATACTTTCAGTACGTGAAGCCATTTCACTGTATTCATGGCTGCGTGTACGGCTGTTTGTATACTGGTCGTAGCTGTTTTTCGCACTGGAAAGTGATGCGGCAAACTGATCCACGCGAGAGCTGGCATTGTTATCGGTAATATTGCCAGAGTTGGTCGTTTTACGGCTGGTAAAGTAATCGGAAGCTTCCTTGAAGTCTTTCGCCGCCTGACTGCTCGTGTCATGCCGGCTGTCATGTGATTCCCGACCGGAAGAGCTAACATTATCAGTATTACCTGAGCTGTGACCCCATCCAGCGCTTCCTTTACCACCAACTTCAGCAGATAATCCCGTGCCCCACTTACCAAGCTTGCCAAACAACTGGTCCCCGGAACTCCATTTACCAGATGCATGCATATCAAAGGATTGAGTTCTTTTAGAGGAGTCATCCATCAACTGCTGGAATGACTCTTCATTGCTGATGTTGTTGGCTTTTGCATTAGAAACAACAGCACTCCACATTTTACTTCTGGCCATTGAATCCTGTGAAGACTCAGTATTGTCGGCCCCACTCGTCGTCGATGCACTGGTACCCATATTTGTGCCAAACTGTTTCAGGCTGTTCCAGGCACTCGTCACACTGCTGTTATAGCCATGCAGTGCGCTTTCCGCCTGAACATCGGATTCCCGGGCCATCTGTTGATTGGCGCTGGCCAGTTGCCGGCTGACGTTAATTTCTACTGGCAGCTTAGAGGAGCGCGAATCCCAGATCGTCGTCCCGTCACCTGTCTGTGTCTGCATGCCCCCATTCGCCAGCTGCCGGGACATCTGCCCAAACGCGGTGGAACTGTTGGTGCTCCAGCTGTTCCCGCTGACATTGTCCGTCTGCATATTTGAGAACGAATAATTCCCGTCCACCACGCTGGAGGAGGCCTGCGACGTGGAGCTGAGGCCGGACGAAGCAAAGTGGCTGTAGGCGCTGGAGAAACCTGCCCCCATACTTTTAATCATCGCCCAGCTGAGCGGGGGGATCATCATCGAGATATAGCCCGCGGTGGTGGCAATATCCGAGTTTTTCAGCTGCAGCTGAGAGAGCTCAGAGAGGACCACCGGCACCCCATTTTGCTTCGCATAGTAAGCCATCGCGCTGTTCAGGATAGCGTACAGCAGAGGCCACGACTGCAGCCACATCAGGGCAAAGACGTAGCCCTTCAGCACCTGCATGGTCATCATGTTGAACATCGCCGCCATGACCATTATCGGGAACAGGCCAAACATAATACCCAGTATCACCGTCTGCATCATGGGCAGAGAACGCAGCGCCTGATGTCCCATTGTCGCCTGGGCCAGACGTTGTTTTTCCAGCGACGAAGTATTGGCGATGTTCACCAGGCTGGCCGTATCGCCACTGCGGGCTGCGTAGCTCTGGATACCGCTGCGCAGGGCATTCATCGTCACGTTCTGGCGGATAATCTGCCCCGCATTCTGCCCCGAACTGTAGAAGAAGCTGTAGCTGTCACCGATCATCTGGCTGAACAGCAGGTCCGGGTTAGGTTTACCCCCAAACAACTGGCGCACATAGTAGCTCCAGGTCTTCCCGCCGGTCTGGGTATCCAGCGCCAGGGCTGATTTCAAATCACGGGAGGCTTCCTGGCAGGTTTTAAACTGATTGTTTTTGTCAAAAACGCCGCGAAGCGGGCTGGGGTTAGAAAAAATAATCGTGTAGGGGTCTTCCGAGTTCAGCAGTTCCTCAAGGGAATACTTATGATTGAGAAAAATATCGCCCATCACGCAGTTCTGGACATAGTCTGAGAACAGGGTGGTGATTTCCGGGTTCTGCGAGATAAAGTCTGTGCTTTTGGCAACCAGGTTCCCGCCAAATAACATCCCCGTTTTGCTGTAAGTCACACTGTCCGGCAGGGCGAAAATCATCTCATAACTTTGTACCAGTGCATTCCCGATGCGTGTAGTCAGGGAGGCGGGAATAGCCAGCCCAATTGGCACGTTGTCAACCTGATAGACCTGAGACACATTGCTGTAGTCGATAATCTGCACCGGTTTGCGGATGACGACCAGCATCGAGACCAGTGTCAGGGCAAACACCCAGCCGACCAGGTCCATGATGTTGTGTTTTTTCACCCAGCTGCCGGCGACGATCAGCACGGAAAAGGCAATGCACATTTTCTCAATAGAGGACCAGGTACCGGTACTCATGAAGGCGGAAATGGCATTCAGGTTGCCCCTGAACCAGTCGCCGCCGGCTATCGTGTAGATTTCCAGCATCAGAGGCTCCCTCCGAAATGGTAGTTGTTCTGGTAACGGGTCATCATGCGGGCAGACACCTGCTGGCGCATGTAGCTCATCTGCCGGTCAACGACCAGCAACGCGTCCTGCTGGACCTGGACCCGGGACTGGAAGGCGGCTATCTGGACACTCGCCTGATTCAGGTTTTCGAGGATCATATCCATCGTTGACTGCGGGTAGTTCCCGGTGGCCACCATCGTCCTCGCCTGCTGGATCAGCTCCTGAATGTACTGCAGCAGGATGTCGTAGCCGATATAGTCCGTCAGCTGGTAAAGCAGGGTATTCGAGACCCCGAGCATCTGCGGGTCAACCAGGTATTTAAAGACCGGGATGGTGGTGCTGGAGATAAAGCCCTTCTCCTGCTCCGTTAGTTTTTCATCCGCCACAGCCTTGTTCTGGATGCTGCTCAGTAGCGTGGAAATCTGGTTCTTCAGCGCTTTGTTTGCGGCTATAGTGACCGTCGCATCGGCGACAACCTTCAGGCACTTGTCCGAATCATTGCAGTGGTAGATTTTGGCCGTGCCCCCCTCCATCATCGCCTTAATCAGGTCCTGATCGGTGGTCCGTGCCGGCAGCGGCGTAATTTCGCTGTTCTCGCCAAAAATCAGGGTACCGGTCAGGGTCATCACAAACTCCTTCAGCTCTTTGTTATCGTCGAAGAGCCGGTTTTTGGAAAGGGCATTCCACATAATGTTGATGTTTTTCATGACCCGCTCCTTATCCTTGTCGCTGGCTTTGTCCTGCACCTTGTCCATCTGGCCACCAACCGAACACCCCTGACGGGAAGCCGCCCAGTCGGCAAAGATATTGCTCTCACCGGCGATGTCCTGGCAGACTTTCTGCTGGGCTACCTGAGTGCGGGGGAAAAGCCCCCCGACGATCCCCTGTGCCGCCTGGCAGCTGCTGAGGTTCATGCTGTTGATGTCGCTGGCCATCTTCTGCAGGAAGTCTTTTGCGGTTTTGATTTCCGGTACGGTGGTCTGCAGGGCGAGATCAAAGAAATACCCCGCCGCGTTGGACATGATTTGTTTGCCGAATCGCTGCAGCTGCTCGCTGTTGATAAAAGAAAACGATCCGAGGTAGGCATCGATACCGCCACAGCCGGCATTAATATCCGGCAGGGTCATACTGACCAGCTGAATGGTTTTCACCTGCGTCCGGGCATACAGCGAACCACCGGAGGCGTAACCCGCCGCCTGCCCCTGCCAGACCTGAGGCTGGCTGGTATTGGACGCGAACCCCAGCTTGTTGAAAAAGTTGTTCATATCGCCGTTCACATCGGCGGCGGCCGGGAGAGAGATACCCAGCAAAAAACCTCCGGCCAGCGCGGCCCTTTTAATGTTGCTCATTCCCTGTCGCCCCCATCATCTGAAATACGGTATCCATTCTGGCCATAAACCCCTGCGCATCCGTGGCTCCCTGCAATATCGGGTATGCCGCCAGGGTGTTCACGTTGACCAGAAACGTGGTCGGCGTGGCCACCGGGATATTCGGGAAAAAGGTCTGCATCACGTCAGGCGGTGCCGGCAGCGCTTCGGGAAACGCTTCATCCCCCTGCCCGTCAATGGTGTAAGAGAACACGGAGAAACCATACTGGCCTGATAACTGCTTCAGGACCGGGTCAAACTTGTGGCAGTACGGGCAGTGCCCCTGCATAAACAACACCACTTTCCAGTCGCTGAGGTTGACCTGTCTGCCGTTGCTGAGCCGGTACAAGCGGACCTGAGAGACCGGCTTCTCAGACGCAGGTACGCCAGTGGATGCCGCCGGAGCGGCGCCAGTTATGCCCTGCGGATCCCAGAGGGATTTCACTTCATCGAGTGTACCGGCGTAAATCACGGGAGAAAGTGCCAGCAGCAGAGCGCCCGTACTAATTATCTTCAGATGGCTTTTCACGGGCTTTCTCCTGTTTTTCTGCCTCAGCAATCAGGGCGTTGATAATTTTGTACCCGCCGAAAATAACCATCCCTAACCCCAGAATTTCTCCGGCCTGAATGGCCATCTCAGGCTGCTTCCTTACCAGCCGGGCGATAAGATGGAAAAATACGCCCACGGCCAGCACCCACATCCCGGTAATGTCTAAATCGGGAAAACGAATCTTTCGCATGACACTCTCCTTAAAAATTGGGTTTAAAGTCGCTGGAGACATAGAGAAACTGTTTTGCCAGGTCGTCCTGACTGATAAAGCCGTAACTGAGGGGTTTCACCTGCCCGCTTTTCGGGTTGACCAGCATCATCGCCGGGAAGTACTTCACGCCGAGCTGCTGTGACTGGCCCTGGTCCATCCGGCTGTCAGGGAGCAGGGGATTCACCACGCCGTCCACAGAGACCGGTATCACGCTCAGGCCGTAAGTCTCGCGAAAGTTCTGAATCACCTGGACCAGCTGTCCATCGATGGCCTCACGCCCCCGGTAGAAGAACATCACACCGTAGTGCTGTGCGAGAGTGGCGATAGCCTTTCGCTGTTCGGCATAGTCGGCAGCCAGCTGGTTTTTCACAGTGCCGTTGTAGTGGCTGTACTGCAGGTTGTAATCGAGCTCCGGGTTTTCCAGCATGGCTTTCTTTGCGCTCATCGAGAACAGGCCAGCCTGCTGCGTCCAGTAGTTCTGGAGACGGAAGAACTTCACAAAAGCCGGCACTGAGGGGTACAAGATGGCTTCCGCTAATGCTTTTTTCGTTGCATGTTGCAGAGCTGCCTGTTTCTCCAGAATATCCATTTGCGGCGGTGAGGCCGCTGGTGCCGGCAGTTGCTCTTCTTCCCGGGACTTCAGTTTCTCGTTGTACCACTGCCAGCCCGCGTCTTTTGCGTAAGCCGGCATCAGGGTGCAGCAAAGGCACCCCGCCAGCATGGCGGCATGTATTGTTCGCATGGTAAATACCCTTTTATGAATTAACGCGGCTGGCGTGACAGATGCTGATAGACGCTGTACTTATCAAGAAGACGCCGTGTTTTTCCTGCGTCATTGCGGGCTTCAAAGCGATACCCGCTGCAGTACAGGGGAAGCGAATTCATTTCCAGGTTCACCCGCTCCCCTCCTTTAACCACCCACGCGGCCTGAGAAACCCGGTCACACTGAATACCCCAGGCCCGGTTGGTGGTCATAAACGCATTAATCTGCTTATCGCGCCACAGGCTGTACGACATGACACAGACCAGGAAGACGACAAACACGCCGACAAACAGCATCACCACCCCGTATGATTTTTTCTCTTCCATGCCCCCCTCCTGGTCACATCGTGAAAAATAGTGGCATAGGCTGAGTCATCTTTTTTTCTCCTTACGACTGGTTTTTATCAGTCCCGCCAGAGCAGAAAAAAACAGGTAACTCACCAGCCAGAAAAAACCGACCATGAGAATAAAAACCACACTCTCAATATAATCACTACCTGACGTCCCTTTGACGGCATCCCATGAGAAATACAGCACAGGGGAGATAATGATTATTGTCAGCAGTAATCTCACCAGAAAATCGACGGCAGGATATTTATGAAAGTTAATTTTCATGGTTGTGTTCCTTATTACTGTTATCCTCCTTCACCTTCAGCCCGGCTTTCCCCGCGGGAAAACTGTCAGCAAAGCGAGTGGTACATTCCTCTGCGCCTTTTGATGTAAAGAATCCGGGGTCATCCTCCCCGATAATATAATCGGGGTAGGTAGTAAATCGAATATCAGAGTGATCGTCATAGTTTAACCTGCTATTATCCCTGAAAAAATCAACCCCTCCCTTATTTTTAAAGCGTTTTGCATCCTCACCTGATACTTTCATAACCAGCGAGTCGGGGTCGACCTCCCACATATCACGAGTATCCAGCATTGTCCGGGTAGCTTTAAATTCAGCTTCAAATCGTAACGTTTTCAGACCGGTGGCGTACATGGCAACCCGCCCATCCATTTTTGTTTTATTTTCACTTTGCTCCGTAACCGTATACCGGGAAATCATTCTTATTTTTGTAAAAAACGTTTCATCTGTTCTCTTACACTGAATGACAGTGCCGGGCATCTGCATTGAATACAGCTTCTCGAGTTCCTCTCTGCTTGCGGCATTTGAAAATGGCATTATTAGAATAAAAAACAAAACCGTGGCGGACCTGACCAGTCTATTCATTTAAACCATCCTTATTATTTTCAATACGGGACAACGTGATGACATAAAAAACAAGCGACAGTGCCCCCATCCCCATACACTCAGCCCCGTCCCGACTGGAGAGCAGAGAAAACGCGACAGCAACTGTTGCCTGTGATGTCAGAGCACCGAAAAATATCAGGATCAGGCTGCGGCCTGACATGAACACAGCAAGGATGAATGGAATTAAAAACAAGGTCAGCAGCTGAAATATCATCATAAATGACGCTGTCATTTTATCACCTTTAAATTTAATTATTCAGAAATCATTTTGCTGAAGACTGCGTGAGAAGTTCTTTTATGCGTTGTTTTGTTTTATCAGTCAGCTCACTGTTATCCGGTATTTTCTGGTTATTTATCAGGTCCTCCATGAAGTTCGTGAAGTCCAGCTGATTAAAGTTAATGCCCTGCAGTTCTGCTACCGTGATCCCCCGGCAGTCCGGACTGCTGGCACCACCGAACCCAATATGCAGCTGTCCGTTACGGCCTTGCTCCTGGACTATCTGAGCCAGTTTTGAGTCAAACTGGCAGTAACTGCGTTTTTTCTCCAGACAGATCCCCAGTACCTTCTTCGAGCAGAACTCACCAATACTGACTGTCAGCTTGTTGGTTTTCGCTTTGGCCAGCGCCTTCTCTTCGCTGCTGCAGCGTGCCAGGCCCACATCCTGGCCCCATCCGCTGTCCTTGCAGCAGTTGCTGAAGCCTGCAGCGAACTTCTTACAGAATTTTGCCTTGCCGGTGAATGCCCTGACGTCCACCCCGTTCAGCGCCGCAACATCTTTACCCGCAGCGGCCAGCGCCGCGAGCTCTGAAACTGCCTGTCCAAAGCCGTTGTTCGTGCCGCTGACCGCTTTATCGCATTCACCATCAAGGCAGAATACATCCCCGCCGCAGATCATCTGCTTACCGCTGGTCCGGGTTTCGCAGGAGTACGTGGCATACTCATGCAGACAGGTCCCGTCTTCACCGGTGAAGGCACACTGACGTGAAGAGAGCGTGCAGGCTGTATTGTTCATCAGGCTCTCACAGGAGCCATGATCCGCAGGCTGTGTGAGCCAGGTGTCCTTGTATTTCCAGCATGCTTCTGTGAAGGAATACGCCTTCCCGCCCAGGTTGAGGGTTTTTGTCCCGCCCGGGCTGATACATTCTTCACCTGTTTTCGTGCCTTCGTCCTTGCTGAACGGACAACTTTCAACCCAGACCACCTCTGGTGCAAATACGGTTTCCGTCTCCTCCATGACCAGTATGACCGTCACCTGAATGGATTTAACATTCACTGATGGCTGGGTTTTCGACGTTTTCGTTACCGGAAAGCTCTGCCCGGCGACAACGTTCCGGTCCATGCTGAAAGACTGATGAATTTTCCCGGTGCCATCGTAGTAATGACTTGTACAGTGTGTGTTCTGGCCCCCGGAGCACGTCGTCACCGTATTCGGCCAGGTCATCACATCGACAGGGAATGTTTTATCAAAGAGGCTGATGTTTTCACTGACTGCAAGCTTGCAACTGTCTCTGACCTTTCCTTCGTTGTCACATTCATAAATCCAGGGAACCGGCAGAGGTTCACCGTCAACAGACACGCTGAGCAGCCGCCCTGTCGACGGGATGGTCAGCGTCCCGCTCCATCGGGTGCTGTTTCGGGTGAAATTCATCGGGACAGCCTGCTGGTAGGTACGACTGACCTTTTGCGTCGTGGCGTTGTCTTTCAGCGTCGCCTCCCGCGTGCAGAAGTTCTCCACCTGCAAATCCCGCTCGCACGTATGGTTCGTGAACTCGCTACGATTAACCACCTGTGCCGTACAGGCCTGACCGGTATCGCCGACAATGCTGTCCGCCCGGGATTCGGTGTCCTGTGCCGCCTGAATAAAGGGGGCATCCGCTGAAATACTGTCAGGGGGCCGGTTGGTGAACGACTCCGTGATACTTTGTCCGGCCTCGTTCTGGCTGAACTCCGAAGCAGAGTCACTTTTCAGGGAACTGTCACCGCTGGCTGTCACGCCACCGTAGTATTTCGTCTGGTCGGGTCGGGAGGTATAACCGGGTAAGGTCTGCTCACCATTAAAGTTTTTCAGAGCATCGAGCCCCCCTCCCTGAACCTGTTTTGCGAAATCCGAACCGGCTTTGTAATCCGTACTGCTGTCGGCACAGACCGGCGTCATAAACCAGATAAATGTCCCGAGCACAGCAGCGTGCAGAGTAATAATGAGGGGAACCTCTTTCATGAGAACTCTCCTTGTTTTTTCACATAGCACGCAATGACATTGAAATCGCCTCGCAGAGAGCCCCGACGCCAGCGGCTTAAGTGGTTATGTGGCTTCGTCGGGCTTAGCCGAAAACAGAGGGAATACGTTGAATCAAAACTGCCGGTGATATCCCATCCCCAGTTCAGTACAGGATCTCCTGATTCAGCATCTTCACGCAGACACTGGCTGAGCCGTGAGGCCTTCGCAACAGACGAGGTGAAAGCGATATAAGGCATAATGGAATCAACCGGTAACCCGTACCCCTGACAGGATGCGTAGGTCCTGAACTCATGGGCGTTCATACAGGCCACCAGGTACCGGATATCCTTGTCGATATAATGGTACGGTTTTCCATTCATGGCTGGCTCCTGATGGCACCTGAGGACAGGTCGAGCATCTGTCGGGCCGTCTGCGCGCAGTCCCCTTTCTCTGCGACCTTCTCCAGCGCCTGCTTCAGCCTGATATTGCCATGCACCACGTCGAAGCCGGCCTGACAGCGCACCACCAGGGCCGGCACGCTACGGATGTTGTACTGCGTATACAGCGTCGGGTCGATTTGCACACCGTCAGTCACCCCGTCGTTCACCAGGTTCATCACCGCATCGGTCGTCGCTTTCATATCGTTGTTAACCAGCCCTCGCAACGTGGCAGGAATGCTGTACTGCTTTGTTTCGTGAAGCATTCGCTTCAGACCTTCTTCCGGTATCGAGAAGGAGACAAAGTACAGCGCCCCTTCAGTCGGTTTTTCCTGGTTAGCCTCCTTTTGTTGACTGGCCAGGTTGTCAATAAACTGACGATCGGACTGTGCCAGGGGATTGCGGTTAATCTGCGCTTCCAGTTCCTGCTGCAGCTGTTTGTCCGGATGCTGACGTAACTGTTCACTGAGGTTTTCCTGCTGTTTCAGCCACTCCCTGTCTGCCGTAGTCGGACTGCCTGGGCTACCGGCAGCGACGACTGGGCCTGACAATACAACCAGCGTCATTAATACATTCTTTAACTTCATCAGGGACTCCATTCAGAGGTAGACACAGTTACGTTTACGCCACATCAGGTAGCCGTAGTTTTTCCGCGTGTTGGGTGGATTTCTGCCCGCCTCCCAGCGCATCACACTGCGCCCGAGAGGGTGGCACTGACCGCTGTCCGGATACATATTCACCATCTGATAGCGCCACCGCTCTTTTGGGATGATCGGAGACGGGTATTCGTAGCAGACCGCCACATCTGCGCCGACGGTCTCCATGATTTGTCCCTGCCGGTGAAGCTTGTAGGCCATTCGCTCACTGAGTAACAGCGATGACTGCAGGGGACTGGACTCGTTGCTGGCCCAGCCAGAAAACGGGTACATCGAACCCTGAGAGCCGGCGCACCAGAACAAAATATCGAGTGGTTTGTTGAATGCACTGGCAATCGCATCTGCCGCACAGGCGCCCTGGGCGATCGGGTTAGCAAACAAAATCGCTTCCGGATTCAGAATGGTGGTCAGGCTGCTGTCCACCCAGGTCGGGTCGATTTCGGATAAATAGGCAATATCCATATCGCCTCCTTCCAGGCACCCGGCTGAGGTCATGATGTTCAGCCAGTAGGTCAGCGGATACTTGTACCAGTGGACGTGATAGAAGGCCCCGTTCACCTGCCTGTCATCCTTCTTAGCCGTACCCATCCCGGTCTTGCCGAGATTGATACTGAATCCCCCGAGGTTCACCATGCAGCCAGGTGAACGGCTGACATCCGTCATGGCCATCGGCTCCCAGTAGCCAATCGCCAGACCGATACGAACAAATATCGGGGGCGGTGCGGGACAGTACTGAACCGGACTGGCCGGATTCACGGTATCCGGGCCACCTCCGGCCGCAACCGACACACTCCCGATGGACATCGGAAAAATGCATTGCCAGCAGACATCGGTGATCGGGTTAACAAAACGTCCCTCGCAGGAGGGGTCCGCAGCCGCACTGAGGCTGTATCCCCACATCATCAGGGCACTCAGAAACAGGGTCAGGGATTTCACTGAAACGTCCTTATTTAACAGGAAAGGTTTCGATATTCAGCCGCTCACCGGAGGGCGCCGGCGTAATACGCGCCGGCACACTGGTCAGGCCGAACCGTTTTGAAAGCACACCGTTCTGGTCAAAATAAATCCGGCTGTCCAGCGCAGCCGAGGTGTCAGGGACGCTGCCCCGGACCAGGATAATCTTGCTCATCAGCGTTTCCGGCACCTGGCGTTTCATCCAGGCTATCTGGTCAGGATCGTCGCCGTTGATAAAGTACAGGGTCTGCATAAAGGGCACGGTTTTCAGGGGATTGATGAGCTCGCCCTGGTGAGCAAACACCCGCCCTTCGTTATCCTTCAGGTCTTCCGTCAGGCGAATGCTGGGGTCAAACCAGCGTTGCGCATATTTCTCCGCTCTGTGCAGCCCCTCCACCGGGGCCGGGCGCTGGCTGTTCTCGATCACCCGCTGCTTAAACTCGCCCATTGTCTTATCCCACTGGCCGGATTGTTGCAGTCCCTGCAGCCGCTGCGTGATAAGTTCCAGCATGTCCTGCTCACGGACGGGCCATAAATCCCCCCAGGTTCCGAGGTCGGCGGCATAGGTCAATGGCGACAACAGACAACTGGCTAGGAGGTAACGACGAAGACGTATCATTCGCGGCCTCCTTTCATCCGGCGGGCGATGTCCGTCTGGATTGTCCGGGTCACATCGGGAGCGCCCTGAACCACCGCCGGCGAGACCAGGATGAGGACATGATGTTGTAGCTGGTAATCCGCCAGGCTCTGCTCCAGCGCACTGTTAAACCGCTCCGACAGCGCTTTGGACTGCGCCTCTGACAGCTGTTTCTGACTGACACTGTCCATAAAACTGTCGAGCGTTTTCTTCATATCAAAGGCCACCACCCGCGGCGTGGTGTACTCCAGTACCACCCGCGTGAGGAAGACGTTGGTCGCCAGCGTGAAGAGCACCAGGGCAACGATGACGGAAACCCGGCGGAAGGTTGAGGACGTCGTGCTTGTCTGTTTTTCTGTACTGTTTTCCATCAGGCTGTATTCCTTACGTTATCGCGTGCGATGCGGGCTTCCAGCTCAGCCATTTCCGCCGGGAAGTTAAGGCAGGCCAGCTCATACACCGCGTCATGAATATCGACACCCTCCTTCCGACGCGCCTGGATAAATTCAAAGTCCGCGCCTTTGGAGGAATACATGGCCCGGCTGAGCGGGTCGACGAACAGACGATGCCAGGAGCAGTTCGCTTCCACCTGCAGCATGAAAGAACTGAACCACTGCTCTTTTGCAGAGCCGAAACTGTTAATCATGTCCTGCTCCATCTTTGAGAACTGATCCGGATACAGCTGGTTATATTTGGCGAACTCTTTGGCTGACTGTTTGAGGATCGACTTGTACGAGGAGTTACCCCAGGCCGCCCGGGCTGCGGTGGATGCGGTGGGAGAATCGAAGTCGACTATATTCTGGGTGATGGTGATGTAGGCACCGGTATGCCGGCGCGCGGTCCGGTACCCTTTCTCAATAAACTGCCCCACTTTTTCGTTTTTGAAATCGAGCAGTTTCCAGCCTTCGTCAATGACGTTGAGCTTTTTCAGGCTCCGGGGGGACTGGTACATCCGGTTCTCGATATAGATAATCAGCGAGAACATGACGGCAATCAGCAGAGACGGGCGCGATTCAAGTCCCCCCAGTTCCAGCACCACCATCCGGGCGTCATCGCGCAGGGTGGGTTTGTCCGAGTTAAAGTACTCCCCGTAAATCCCGTTCACCGTGTACTGATCGAGGAGAATAATCATCTCGTCCAGGCGGCTGCGGATGGTCGGAGAGTCGGCATATTCCTCACTGTCTTTGGCGCTCTGCAGGAACGCCACCACATCATCGATGCGGGCATGCGTCCCTTTGCTCAGCCAGGCCGCCTGCACAGCCTGCAACAGCAGGCCTTCGTGGACCTCATCCAGGTTACCGTTCGGACTGGCCATCACTGACATCTGGTCACGGATACGTTCCGCGGAGAGGTCAAAGTGGGCATCATCGAGAATATTGGCGAACGGGTTAAACTTCAGCGAATCACCATCGAGGTAGACCCCGCCCATGTTTTCGCACAGGGACTTATAGCCATCCCCCATATCGAACACCCAGGCAAAACCGCCGGAGTCCAGCACGCTGCGGATCAGCGGCTGTATCAGCCCCGTTTTACCTGCCCCGGAGGTGCCGCAGACCGCCATATTGAAGTTGGTGTTATCCATGCCTTCATAAAAAAGGTCGATATACGCCAGCTGGTTGCGGTAGGTCGGCGCCAGCAGACCGGCCGGGGCCAGCGGGCTGTCGGCCACCACGGGCAGAAGATTGGCGACCTGGAACGTTTCGGCCCGTTTGACCACCCCGGCCGCCTGCAGCTCTCTGAACAGTCCCTCACCGGATTTGAAGGGCAACATGGCCAGAAAGTTACGCAGGTGATGGTAGCGGGCAGGGATCAGCTGGAAACCGCCTTTACGAAAACTGTTCAGCACCTGCTGTTCGGTGGTGAGTGAGGCTTCAACATTGTCCTGGGTATAGGTGGTGATATTGAAAAAATATGACACAAGGCTGGTCTGGTTGGTCGCCAGACGCTGGCGGATATCACCCCATTCTTTGACTTCTTTCTCCACTGACGGGAAGTATTTGGCGTAAGAGGTTTTGCTTTTCTTCTCCAGGTCCATGAACTTCAGGTTGGCTTCATTCTGGGTCTTCACCTGGTCTTCCACCATCAGTGTCAGTGTGATCACAAACGGACAGGAGATGGAGAGCTCAGGGCTCAGTAAATTGGCGTAGTTATCCGCACTGGTCCAGAGGAAGGCAATTTCCGGGTCACGTTCAAGGTGATAGCTGGTCACCCTGGTGACTGTCTCTTTCCCGTTGTGACCAAGACGACCGATCTTCAGGTGCCCGGCCGTGACCTTCATGTCAAAACTGTCTTCCACACACTGATAGTTGAGGTCCTGATACGGGTCCAGTTTATAGGGTTTGTGATACATCTCCCCCGGATCAGGATTAATCACTTCACGCATCAGTTCGACCAGCGCGGCACCGTCCATAACACGCGTGGGAATATAGGCGCCACCCAGTGAGGCGCGGATAATTTTGACCTGGTTCTCAAGCTCGACTATCTGTGCTTTGCTTTTCTTTTTTCTCGGGATACAGCAGGAAATAAAGACCCGATAGTTCCGCAGGGTCAGGGGTAAATCCATGCTTTCCGGCAAAGGGAAGCGGGTTTCTGCCGCGCGGAGATAATAGGCACGGGTAATGGCGTTGAACTTCTCCGCCTCCTTACCGCTCCAGCTAAATTCACGCAGCCCGTACTCAATGTCGTTCCCGACGAGCTTACTGGACACCAGATTAATAGTGAACGGCACGCCACGAGGGATTTTTGTCCGCAACAAATGCTCCAGTGTGCCGACAATATCCTTGTTTGCCCCCGGCAGGGGTCGGGCTTCCAGCATAAAGCCGATCGTTTTCGTGTTAATAAAAAGCCCTGTTTCAGAATCATAATCCTGATAGGGTAAAATCCGGCTGAACTGGGGGAAATTCATGCTGCCCAGCGTGTCATTCGCTTTCGCAGATTCATCAGGTAACTGTAGTGCCGACACAAGCGAGTTCACGGCCTGAGCGACGGTATCCATCAGGTTATTACGCATGTGAGCGTTCCTTAATGAGCGTTTAAATAATAAAAAAAGAGATGAAGCAGCAAACAACAGACATGTCAGACGCTGTATTTTTTATGGGATAACTAAGCATATCTAAAAGTGAGTACAGGGATGAACACTAACATCATCATCGAGGTGCCCAGTTGCCAGATAAAAATAACATCCGACAACAGTGCCCCCTGCCATAAACAGATAAGAAGCGAGATAATTAATGCAGCAACATGAAAAAGAATAACAGCCAAAAAGAGCACCCCTGAAAGCTCTCCGTCACTGACATCAACTCTTAAACAGGCAATATAAAACACCAGTAAGCTGCAGATAATAAACACACCGTCATGGCGTATACTCTGAATGAAATCTGGTGTGTACTCTCCAGCCAGTCCGTTGTAAGTCAATCTGACACCCAGATAGATGAGCCAGTACAACGCAGGAATAAGCAAAAAACCATACTTTTTAATCAAAGCCATAATTAAAAAACCTCATTAATAATTATTATGCCAACCGGGTAAATTCATTTATCGCCAGCCTTATGTAATTGCCACTGACGGATATATTCACCCCTCATCGGAGCGGGTTTTACTTAATACCTGAAGTTGCTTATTCCTCTCGTTACACTCTGAGGCTATTTTATTCGCTGAGCGAAGGGTTAACGGCTTCGGGTTATTACGAAGCACCATCCAAAAAGCCTCTCCCGCACAGGGTATTTCATGAGAAATATCCAGCAACTGTTCTTCGGTCGCTATTTTGTCACCTCTGTATTCCGAGTCATAAAGATAAAACAAAAAACCTGCAAAAATGATTATTACAGACAAACTAAGAACATGTTTAAACCAGCTCATCTCATCTGATTTCATTTATTTTTAGCCTTATACAATTGCCATTCAGAGATATAACGATAATATTTTTCGGACGGTACATTGATGATAACCCCGGCGCAATCCAGTCTATTCACAGGCTCTGAAAAGGCACCATCCCGAATGTTGACTTCCATCAGTTTGCATTCTGTGTGCCAGTGTTTACCTGCTTCCAGGTCATCCATTGATACCGTCATAATCAGGATGGGGAGTATCCCAGCCAGTCCCACCACGGCGGCCAGTGAGCTCCAGATAAAGGTGTTCCCAGCGTTAAAACGGCTTTGATACTTCTGTGGGATTGCACACATTGATGCTGCCAGGATGCCCCCCACAATAAAGAGCGCCAGAAATATTCCCGCTATCCATCCCAGATTGATACCATAGTAAAATGCGTTCATTTCAAGTTTCTCCTGGTATCGTTCGGTGGCTCACTGGCTTTGATTTCAATATTTTCATCTTTATGATGTTCAGCACCACGTCCTCAACGTTCCTCTTTGTACCAGAGCCTGACACAAACAAATCGATATTCTTTCACTATCGTTTCAATCGACATTATTGAAACCGTATTGTTTTCAATCCATTCATTCATATCAATAGTCGCTTGCTTTTCATCCTGAGAGATAAAGAATGTACTCTCTTTAAGACCAGTGAAATCTTTAAAGTTAATCATCCTGCATCACCTCTGATTTTTAGATTTGTTATACGCAGATACTGCCTGGTCGTATTTTCCCTTCACCACATTAACAACGACCCCGGAACAATCCAGTCGATTAATGTTACCAGTTAAAAAACCGGTAGGAATATCAACCTCCTTCAGAATGCAGTCAGCTGACCAGTATTTACCGTCCTTAATTAAATCGTCATTGCTGGGTTGTGTTAATTTAAAAAAAACATTACACCCACCAACACAACCATAACCAAACAAAAGCAATTTATAATCCTGTCATCCCACATGTTTTTTATCACCTCTGCCTAATCATTTAACTGTCTAACCATTTAAATACCATAACCACGCCTGTAAACACCATAATTAAACAGACCCATATAATCGCCGTAAAATCAGATGTCTGACTTCCTTCTTTCACAGCACCGAGCACTGATAAAAAAATCAATCCACCAGGGACCATCAAAATAAGTGCTATAACCAGACAGATGGGTTTCAATTTACCTTTCAGCATAAAATATTTATGTACGCTACCGCCCATCCCTTTCAACGCACAGGGCACTCGTTTAAAGCCAGTAATAAAAAGAGATATACAGCGCCATTAACGGCGCTGTTGATTAGTTAATGCGGGGCTGGCCCCATGCCGATGGCTTAACCACAAATACAACCGTTGTGGGCTGGTGATAAACATCATCTGAATCTACATACGGCGCTATCCACAAAGACGTTGTCTCCTCCCCTTTTCTCAATGGCCGGGGATAATTACCTGGCAGCGTTGACGGTGACGAAAACGTTGACGCGACCACCGGTAAAGACATTTTTACTACCGGCAAAGACTGGCTCCGTTTCTCGGTTTCGAAATATGCTGCTTCATTCTTTGCCGTTGGATTATTTAGGTACACTGCACGTGCTCGATCTTTTTCCACGGCCACTCTGGCCCGGGTCAGGTTGGGCTGTGGCGGCAACGGGTACGAATTAACTGACGTTGTTCTGAAATTACCCTCAGCCAGTTGTGGCAACCCTGCCGCAGCCGGCTTTGCCGAAGCACTTTCCTCTTTTGCTTTCGCCTTTTCATTGGCCTGCTCCATCGTCATACAGGTATCCGATGTCGTGGCATTACATTCAAATTCCGTCTCTGTGCCCGCGCACCCGGTTAAAAGCAAAGCGCTGCCCAGAGGAATTAACAGTATTAATTCCTTCATATATTCACCTGTCCTCTGTTTATTTATTAAAAATTAATATCCCGTCACTCCGGTCCGGGGAGTACTCCCGATAACTATCGAGCCCCCCGTAAATACCATCGCCATCAGCAGCCAGAGCCAGAGAATATTTTTTGTGTAACCCTGGTCGATATGTGCTGCGTACCCTGTCGCATCCGTACTGACAGTCGTGCAGGCTTCCTGTAAAACCGGAGACAGCAGTGGCTTCACCGCATCACCATTAAGTGCTTCACGCGAAGCTGGCCCCGTGCAGTCGTGAATGACATATCCTTCGCGTTGCACCGATTCAATGGTCTTCACCAGCATCTGCCCGGGCGTGTTATGCCCAGTCCAGAACACAACGACAACCAGCAACATCATCATACCGAGCGGATACACCACCGCATACTGAACCAGCCAGTGAGTCCAGCGCAGCGTTGACAGAACGAGAGTGATGAGAGACTTAACCATTGTTTTCTCCCTGAGATGCAGCCCCTGGCGAGAACTCGCGCGGGTCAAGCTTGCCCAGTTTCTTCAGCATCTCATCGGTATTAAAACCATTGAGGTTCCCGCCGGATTGCTGTGACCTGCTCTCGGGTTGTTCAGGTTGTGCCTGGTTCTGCGCCTGTTGTTGCCCGTTCTTTTCCGCTTCCAGCTCTTCAATGGTTTTCAGCTGGAAACCGTCCTGGAACACCACCGTGACTTCGTTACCGGCACCAATCGGGATGACCGGGTGATACTGTTCAGCGCGTTTGATGTAATACTCACTCAGGGTCTGTGCGGCTTTGGATGCCCCGCCGCCAATCCCCATCTTAAGCACATCCCCGGCGCCAACGGATGCCGTTGCACCCAGGCCAACAGCAGGTTGCGAAGCCCGCTCCATGCCCTGACCAATCCCGTCAACAAAGCCTGCGCCCCAGGCCCAGCCGAGGATTTTGCCGTTACGCATCACCACCTCGCCTTTCACACCGTTCTTGCCCATAAATGAGACGTGACCGTTAATCGGCTGGTCGATGGTTTTATCCCCTTTGATGCAGCTGATATTGCGGGTCCGGACAATGGCGCGCTCACTGGAGACATCCCCCCAGGCTTCCAGGCCGACAAAGCAGCCGGTCAGGTCATAGGTTTTACTGTTCGGCATTTCCACCCGACCGATGATGCGTAACTGCATCGGTACGGTTGATTCATTCCCGGTCACGGAAGCATTCGCATCGGCGCCTTCGATCAGACTGCTTTTCGCAAAACTGCCTGACGGGATATACGGCAGCTCCCTGCCCTTTTTCCCTTTGTTGTAGATGAACGTTTTACGGTTGATCTGGTTCGGTACCGGTACAGACTGATAACTGACCTGCGGGGGTTGCACAGCACCGTTACCCGGATAGAAAGCGGTCGGCGGCGGTACCGCACCACCAGGCTGTGGCGGATAATTTGCCGGTTGCGGTTCACCTTCCGGCCCGGGTGCCGGAGAGGGAGGGGTCGGCGCCGGCTCTCCACCGGGAACGGATGGCCTGACGCCCAGCGTCCTCAGTTGCTCCTGCATCGCGGCATTCTCATTGCTGAGTTGCTCGATACGAACCTGATCGGCAGCACGGCCCTTACTCAGTATGTCCACTTCGCCCTGCAGTGCGCCAAAGCGCTTGTTCAGGTCCGCAGCAGTGGCCTGCATCTCCGTTGTCGCATGCTGCTCCACTTTGCTGTTGAAATTACTGTCAACCACGCCTGTCATATCCGGGGCAGGCTCTCCCTGCACGGGGGCCTCTTCTTCCGAACTCAGGTTCAGGTCAGAAAGATACATTCCCCCCCCGATGGCGCCCGCGCCACCGACCAGAATGAGGCCCAGCCACAGGTACTGCTTACGTTTGATGATCGTATTGAAGTTGGCCATCAGCGCCCCCCTTCAGAGGTGGTGATCCAGACCTGCATCCGGCCACCACCGGTCAGCTGACCAGCAGGACTGCTGAGCATGATGGCGCGGGTGCCGGGTTGCCAGAAATCGCTTTCGCGGATCATTCGGGGCGAAAAACTGATATTTTCGAGGCTGTAACGCACCACTTTCAGGTGATGCCCGGTCCAGACTTTTTCCGCTGTCGCACGAAGACCAGCGGGCACCTGCAGTGATTCCGATGTGACAGGAACAGCCTGGTATTCATCAGGGATCTGGCCCTGGCGAACAGCACGGTTCAGGGAAACCAGAATGCCTTCATACGGACTGGATTCTTCCCATGATTTAGCGGGACCCGGTGTCCCCACGAGCTCGGAGACCAGCTGGATAGTCCGGCCAACCCCGGCGCGTGGTACCGCCCGGATGGAAAAGTTCAGTCCGCGCTCGGTTTCCACAATAAACGTGAACGGTTTTTTGCTGACCGTGGCCAGAATGGCGCCACCGCTGTCGGTCTGCTCCTGGTTTGTCAGACCGCCGTCCAGACTGTTAATCGCGGTGATACGGTCACCGGGAACGGTGAAGAGGTTGGGGTCCGTGTTACTCACGGCGATGTTTGCCTGTCCGCCGTTCGCCAGGGGAACAACGGTCGGCGCCAGCGTACCGCTGAGGGTGGCCGATATCGCAGGTAGCGAAAAGAACAGGCAACCGGAGAGAAATAACGGGTTAATTTTTTTCATTATTTATTTCTCCAAAACGCGCCAGCCAGCTGACACCATCCACACGATTAAACTGCAGGACGTAACTTTTAATTTCACTGTAGGGGGCAGAATCCCCTATCCACGTTTTCAGTTCTCCGCGGATATCCACCCGATTTTCAGCCGGGTACGTACGGACAGACGTCATATAAAAAGAGGCATTCACATTGTTGTCTTTTATCCGCTTAGCATCTTCTGCCAGCTGGATTTTGAGGCTGTTCTGCGCCCCGGGAAAAACATACCGGAGCAGCTGGGCATGCTGGGCGTCGACCGTTTCCGGGGTGACATTCAGACGCAGCGCAATAAAACTCAGTCCTAACTGTTCAAGATAGGATGCGTCCGCCTGATTCTGAGAAACAGCGAAAGGTGCATTGAACAGCATGGGAGTCACAGCCACTTTCTGTTCGGTCTGCAGGCGGTAATTATTAATACCCTGAATAATATTCGTGGTCAGACTGAGGCCCAGGACTGTCCCCAGACAGATATAACCCAGCGCAATAACGCGCGTGGTATTGAGCCTGGCTCCATGTTCCATATGTTAATTCCCCGATTATTTAATCCACTGCCGGAAACAGGAGTCCGGAACATCATGAAAGAAGCCTTTAAGAAGGGAGGTTGGCAGATACCAGTAAATCAGGTCGCGTAGCCAGGAACTGCCCCGCCCTTTTTTCAGTTTCTTGATACCCCAGAAAACCAGTGCCGCTGCGGCCATACCAAATAAGAACTTACTGGTCCAGAAACCCCAGCCGAGACAAATCACGGCCGGGATAAGTTCATCAAGATATAAGCCAAACCAGCGGCTCTGGTTAGTCAGTGTTTCCGGGAAACGGTATTTCTTTAATTCGTCTCCCGTCATCACGTATTCCCTGTCAGTAACCGGCGACCGACATACCGATGGTAATAAAGGTCGAAATGATGGCGAAGCCGAACAGGAACTTCACATTTTTGGTCATCATGTACATGATGCCGCCTGCTACGACTTCAGCCAGAACCACCCACTTGACGACGCTGGAAGACTTACCGAACGTGCCTTTAACGGTAGAATCCCCGGATTTCATCAGGTCGGTTGCCGTGGTGGTGGCCATCGCAGCGTCCGGGAAGAACGCCGCCACAGCAGCAACCGGCAGCGCAACTTTAGCGACTTTCAGGGCTTTCTTTTTATTGAAAACGCGGGACAGAAAAGACGGTTTGGTTTCTTCAGAGACAGCAGTACCCTGAACACTTAATACAGCATTCATATTTATTTCCTTTAAAGAGAATGTATACGTTAGTAGAAAATCACATCTAAACCTTATTTTTTATATCTTTACCTTCCTTCCTCCTCGCTCTGTTCAGAAAAAATATAATTGGGGAAGCGTCTTAGATGATCTTTAAGTCGCATCGCCACTTCCGTTGACTTCGTTCTGCCACTACGGTTCTTTGCGCTAACTAAAAGTGCATGAGTGTCGTCATCAAGGTAAACGGAAACAATATTCTTATTTCCAGTGTTGGTATAACGCTTTGACACACAACTTCTCCGATTCGAGACCTTATAGACAAATCATTACACAGAAAGGCACAGGAAATAAAGGGGCTAAATAGCCCCAATTTATTTAACACTTCATTAACATTATATATTCGTAAACATTCTCAATGAAAAAATATATTTTCCTGGTCTTGTAACAATCCGATATAAATGAGTTAAAAGAAGGATAGATCTCCAGTACTTTCTCTTTCGAACGATCGATTCTTTTTTTCACAATTTTTTCAGACACACAGATATAACTTGATATATCCAAATAGCTAAAGCCAAGAACATAAAATGAAAGAGGAATTATATTCAAATCACTTATCTTTGAAATAGCCTCATCAAAATCTGAATTACCATTTGATTTGATAACCTCCATTTTCCGGCTGGGTAATGGAACCGTTATCAGAAGATTTATTTGCCAAAAAAAATAAAAATCATCATCCAAAAGACTGATACACTCAATCCGAATTTGAAAATTCGATTTTCCACACGAAAAAATTTTACTTAAAACACAGCCTTTACCTAGCACCATGCAATCAAGTTCTAATTGGGAAAACATCAACTCCAATTCATAAAACGTTCCAGAGAAACTACCTGCTACACATTCTGTTTTAAAAAAGTCATACATTTGTTCAAATGATGTGTTGGAATATAGTACATCACGTTGTTGGTTTCTTACGCAAACAGAGACAGGTGAGATGTTATACAACCCCTTTATGTGAAGAAGAGCATCCCTAACCGATTGACTTAAGCTATCATCACTACTACGATCCATCGCACACATAGGTTCCTCCTTAGAAGGTTTCTATGGATAGTTGGTGTAGAGAGGGTTCGACTCTCTACACCAATGATTCTCAAATTTTCAATTACACCTAAATTATAAATCCCATTGAAAAGGATGTCATCTGATTAGCTTAGATCATTCTTCCAAATATTCACCAATAAGAAGAACAATAATTCATTCTACAATAAATAAGCCAGCCCAACCAATGATTACATTTATATTACGTAAAATCTTACGCTATTCATCCTCAATCTCACTTTCATTCGGAAAGAACTTCTCCATCACCGCACTAACATCGTCCCGTATGTTCTCTATTAACCCTGACCATTCCCACTTTGGATTGCCATTAACATGAGGACTTAGACACTCGATCCCCAGCACCTTATTTACAGTAAACTGAGTTTTAACCATGCTTTCTAGCAGTGCTCTATTGAATGCCATCTGATTAAATCCGGATTCTTTACGTTCCATCTGGGCTTCATAGACACGCAAACCAAGCTCAAGCAACATAGATGCAATACTTGAATAGCTTATATCTTTCTCTTTCGCACCTTCAGCACGACGCTGAACTGCTATCGCATTAATTTTTTCAGCAACATTGTCATTTACATAAACCTGGATCTTAGCCATAGTCCCTCACAATTATAATCTCGTATAATCCATAAAACCCTAAGAGCTAAAACTACGCATGTTGCGCGATTCACAATTAGAGTCACTATGATAGAAATGAAGATTCACTTCACGAATCACTATCCTTTTAGCCACGAATCTAATATAGATTCATGGCACTTGTAAATAAATGTTTTACAAAAAAATAGTCTCTACTGAATCTCATGCAATTCGTTAGTGAATCTATATAGATTCATAGCCGATTCGCATTAACACATTAAATAAATGTACTGCACATTATTTATTTCATAACTCACTGTTTCCAAATAGCAATCTGCAAAATTTTAATTTTGCGTAGTGTGTGGTGATTTTGTGGTGAGGAGTGCATATTTGTTGAGTCTGGTTCTGGTCTGGGTTAACGTATTTACAGGAATCGGCCCGGAGGGAGTCTTTTGAGAAAAAAACTGGCGTTTGCTGCCCTGTTATTAATATCCACGCCTGCATGGGCCACGGATTGTTTTGATATGGCGGGACGGGATTACCGGATTGATCCGGATCTGCTCCGGGCTATTTCGTGGCAGGAATCGAAGTGGGTGGTGAATGCCATCGGTAAAAATCCGGGAACAGGATACGGTGCCGGACTGATGCAGATCGATTCGCAGCACCATGCCCGGTTATCGGAGTTCGGTATTAAACCGGAACAACTTCTGACGGATGCCTGCCTGAATATTTATACCGGTGCGTATTATCTGGCGCTGGCGTTTAAGAAGTGGGGCGTCAGCTGGGAGGCGGTCGGTGCCTACAACGCCGGATTCCGCAGAACGGACAGGCAGGACATGCGACGACTGGCATATGCGAGAAAGATTGAGGCTGTCTACCGGGCCATCAAGGCAAATAAAAACACCGGACAATCCCGGGCTGTTAAAAACGAAAGACCTCATGAATGAGGTCTTTTTTTCAGGTGTATGATTAATCAATCGCCCGCCAGATTAAATGCTGTTCGGGATGATGAATAATGCTGATATAGTCTTTCAGAGCATCCTGACGGGAAACCAGATGTTTACAGACGCGGGCATATTCCGGCCCCATATCCGCCACCTGCCATGACAGCCAGTTCATTATCGTCAGCGTGGCAATAATCCCTGCTGCATCGGCGCTGACGTCACCGTCAAAATAATTGCCGGGGATGCGCATCCTGTAAGATCGTTTTCCTTCCGGTGCGATATACCCGGTCTGCGTGGTGATGAACTGAATGCGGCCCGGGGTAATATTCCCGCCGACACCCTGCGGAATAATCCAGTAAGACCAGAATCCGCCATTGTAATCCGAATGCTGGCGTAACCAGCTCGCCGCCATATTATCGGCTGACGGCGTAAAAAAGAGGGCCGGGATAAAATCCAGACGCTCATCGCCATCGGTGACGGCATAACGCAGATATCTGTCTGTTTTAAATTGTTCGTCTGATTCACGAGTGGCGGTGTTGACTTTGGTGTTGACGTTCATTGTGTGCATGCTGAATTTCTCCTTTGTGGTTTATTAAATCGTTCGACTTCATCACTGAGCGGCAAAGGGCAATTTGCAGCCGACGGGGAGAAAATAAAGGGGCGCGAAGCGTTTATACACCCCTTTATTTCCGCCACGGCGGATGCTAAAAGCCGCCCTCCGCGAAAAGATGATGTCGGGCGATATAGCGCGGGGCTGAGCATGTACACAACCCGGAACGTCAATTCGGTCTTTATCGAATTCACGTTCCGGTCATCTGAGTGGCGTGTATTTATCGCCACGGTGAAAGCGGCGCATCCTGATAAGGATGCAGCAAGCGCGATGTTGAATTTGCGTCAGGATGGAAGCCCGCTGCCCGGAGGTTTACCGTAGGGCCGGGCAGAGACAGCTTGCTGGCTCTGTTCACGACAGCCGTGTCCCTTCAGGGACGACGCCCGGACCAGTTTTTATTATTTTCAGTGCAAAGGATAAATACCAGAAGAGATAAACAGCAGGATGCCGGATGAAATATAACAGTGACAAATAAATAATAATGAAGAGAGAAACCCGCGATGGACTAATACGGGCGGCGCGTAGCGCAGCCGGTATTATCCGGCACCGCAGGTGCGCGGCCTTTTTTCCGCAGTCGGGCAGGTTATCCCCTGCCCTTCCGGTTATTTACGCAGCCTCCTGTATCCCGCGCATAAAGTCCCGCATCGCCCTGAACCGGGTCAGGTCAGCCAGCCGTTTTTCAAAGTCATTGAGGTAGTACACGGGGGTGTATCTTACCCGCCGGAACTGCATTGTCAGGGTGTTACCCGTGACCACTTCGGCGGCAATCCCCAGCAGAGACAGCTGGATGAAAGCCATATCTGCCGCCACCGGATCGATATCGATGCAGCTGCCGAACATGTGCATGGAAGGATTGATATCCGCTTCGAGCAGGCATTCGGCATATGCAATCAGCATCCCGGCGGCACCACAGGCCGGATCGCTGACCGTGGCTATCCCTTCCCGGCGGATAGTGTCCCTGACGCCCGGCATCAGCATCCGGGCCATCAGGCACTGGACCGAATAAGGGGTAAAGTACTGCCCGCGAAAGCTATCGCCCAGCTCAAGCTCCATGAAAATGGCGCCGAGGAAATCATGAAATTTCGCCTCCAGTGCGCATACCATCATGCAGAACATCTCCTGCATGTTCGCGATATCTGATGCCTCATAACGCGCACAAATTTTCCGGCAGTGCTCAATGCTTTCCGGTGCTCTTATCCGGGCCATATCCAGTTCACTGGCGGCCAGTGACAGAAAATCGCTGAACACCTCCCAGCGCCCCAGATGGCGGCCCGTGTCTTTAAACACGCGGATAAAGCGGCTCCGGCTGTGCTGCTCACTCATCATTCGCTGAACAGAAGGCACCACTTCCGCGACCTGCGCCCTGACCTGGATCACAGGGCTATTCTCAGCGGTTTCTCTGGCCATATTGAACACATCAGCAAAACTCAGCTGTGACATATAATTATCTCCGCTGTTGCCGCTCCCGAAGGAGCAGCTCACCTTATCAGTTACATGCGCGTTTAAGTTCAAGCGTGCGGAGTACCTGCCCGAAAGCGGTGTTGTTCATCGCCGGGATATGGACGCCGCGCCCCTTGCGAATGCTCCGGGCAATATGCCGTCCGAAGGCTTTGAGCGCCGGGTCAATCTCCCGCGCGGCGATGTCAGCCCGCAAAATGCGCTGGTGACGGCGGGGCTTTACAGCCTCAGTGGAAGGTGAAAGAATAGTTACGTTCATATGTACCTCGTAAGTTAATTTGAACAGCCGAAAAAATCGTTCCCGCGACTTTTACGGCGTGGATTAAGCAGGGTTTTCCCTGCTTTTTTCATTTCTGGAACAAGTTAAATCCCTCCTTAATGCGCGTTTTAATCTGCGCATGGCTCAGGTTGCACACATCCCGCAGCCGGAAATATCTGGCTCCGCAGCGGGCATAAATCTCTGTCACGTCACCGCAGACCATCTCCTGCAGCATGAACGTCTCCCAGACGCCGTTATCACTCGTTGACCAGTTGAGCGGGTACATCAGGCCCAGCGCGTCGTGGAAGGCGTGAACGTCGATTTCAGCGGGCGCTTTCACCGCCGCTTTCTGGCGACTCATCCAGTACTCGCGCTCGGCTTCGGCAGTGACCTGCATTCCCGGACGGGCTGAGGATTCAGTCAGGTGTAAGTGCATGGTTTTCTCCTTCGGGTTAAGGGATGGCAGCAACATGCCGCCACCCGTTTTTTTGTCTATTCGTTTTCCGCCAGTTCACTCATAAGCACATCGCGGGCTTCCTGCGCGTACCCTTCTTCAGCCAGCGTCAGGATGTAACCGCGTTTTGCCGCCGCGCCCATGAGCGCCGGGCGGTCTTTCAGCGGCAGCGCATCCAGATAATCCAGCGCATCGCCCAGCACGCGCGCCTGATACAGCTCGTAGTGCATCCCGCAGCAGCGCCCTGCTTCTTTCTCGATGCGCGCAAGCACCACATCGGCGCGGATAACATCGAACGGGTTAGCGGCGTGGATATTGCGCACAAAGCCATCAGTACGCAGAACGGACGATATGGAATGAACGATGCGGGTATTCATGAATGTTTTCCTTTTTTGACTTTAAGGTTTTAAAACCCTCACCCGTTGAGTTGCCGGGGCCGCGGTTTTGACGTTTTGCGGGGACCTGCTGCTCTGCTCCGCTGGTTGTTACCTTCACCCGTTTGAGAGCCGTTCGCCGCAAGGGCGTAAACGAGCACCGGCGATGGCAGATGTCCAGGGCGCGGTTTACCGCGTGTCATTTACCCTGGACGGCTGACAGCGACTGTGCTTGTCTCAGCCCCGGCAAATGGACTTAAAGGGGTGAAAAAACCAGGCAAGGAATGAGCAGGAACCCGCCGCAACGTCGGAGAAGCGGCAGCGAAACGGCGTTGCCCCTTACAGCCCGGCGGCCGTTTGCCGGGATGCAGGGAGCGCAGGCCACGGCGCGTAAAAGGGCGGCGCATCCTGACAAGGATGCTGCAAGCCTGCCGTTGACGTCAGACATCAGACACTAGCGATAGCCCGAAACCGCCTGGCGGGTTCGGCGGAGCTTACCGCGTCATTTCGCGGTTAGCGGAGTGTGGCTCGACGACCGGACGCGCAGCGGTCGGGAGCCGAAGGTGTCCCCGGGTCTGGCCTGTCAGAAAGAAACAGCAGAAGAGAGAATGGAACAGGGGAAGATATCAGCGGAACAGTCAGAACGAGTACGGGAAAAGGATATTTTCCCTGTGAAAGAGTGGCCGTGGCGGCGCGTCAGCGCAGCCCTGCCACGCGCCGCAGGCAGGTTTTCGGCGGACGGACAGACAGTGACGGGGGAACGAGTCCCCCGCCAGCGCATCAGACCACCGGCGGCAGCGCCCCCGGATAGTGCCGCGCGATAATGTCGTTCACCTTCTCCACCAGGTCGGGCCGGGTAAAGGTGACGTGCGCGGAGCCTTTTTTGTATGTGCGTACCGTGAAATACTCACACGCGAACACCTCGCCCACACTCGCCGCGCCGCCCTGGCTGATAAACGCGCTCAGGTTTGCCCCCTCGGAGACGCGGTTGTCGGGAATGGTCTTTCCGTCGAGTAACCAGAACGGGCGGGCAAGGTCATCGATGCGGTTCTGTGCATACGTGCGCACGGAAAAATACAGCCCGCGATGATTGTCCAGGACACCATCAATGATAATTTTCTTTCCCAGCAGGCACGGATTATGCGTTTTATAGTCCCATGAAAGGTTGCGGAACACGTCAATCACGCCCTGCTCAAACGTAGCCCCCTTGCTGGCGTTAAGCGCCCGGAACGTGGCAATCACGTTGTCGAGGGTGATTTCGGGGCAGTCATCGCTGTAGAGCTGCGTATCCCACGCCTTGCGCTGCGCCTCGCTCATCAGCGTAAACATGCCCGTGTCATTCATCAGGCGCGTCCAGATGTCGCGATCGGCATAACGGCAGACGCTGCGTTTTAAGGCGGCTTCCCGCGTGGTGCTGCGGTCAGCTGACAGGCTGCGTTCGATGATGTCGGTCATGCCTGAGATCCACCCGCGCCCGGATGCTTCAAAAATGAGTTTCTGCGCGTCACGTAGCAGCCTTATCGCCTCCAGAAACGCCGTCACGCCGCTGTTTCGCTGCGCCACAATGCGCTCAACGGGCAAAGACGGGATGACCTCTCCCGCGCCGCTGTGGGGGTTAATGTCGACGCTGACAGCCTGTGTGGTGGTGTGACTCATGATGTCCTCCTTCTGCTGTTGCCGCCCCTTTCGGAGCGGCTCACCTGGTTAGTTACATGCGCGTGTAAGTTCGAGGGTGCGGAGCACCTGACCAAAATCTGCGTTTTTCATCGCGGGAATGTGGACTCCGCGCCCCTTGCGAACAGATTTCGCAATGTGCCGCCCGAAAGCCCTGAGCGCAGGGTCTATCTCCGTCGCGGGAATATCGGCGCGAAGGAGTCGGGAATGATGGCGGGGCTTTACAGCGCCGTCAGACGGTGAAACAATAGATACTGTGTACACTGGTACCTCCTTATCAGTTGCTGTATGCCGCAAAAGTCGTTGCTGCGATTTCTGCGGCTTGGATAAAGCAGGGGTTTCCCTGCTTTTTTCATCTCTGCGCTTTGCTCTCTGCTTCTTCTGCCTCCTTTTTCACGTTGTCGGTAATGTCTTCGGGATCGCCCAGAAACCAGCCCTGAACAGGTTTGTAACGCTCAATAAACGCCTTAATCGCGCCCTTTCCGGTCATGGCTTTCACGCGGGTAAACATCGGAATAACGCCTTTTGCGTCGCGTCCGGTAAAGGTGATCTGATAAACACGCATCGCCTGTGTCTGCATTTTTTCCTCCTGATTTTTAAAGAACATCACCCGTTGAGTTTCATTCGTCGCGGTGTTGACGTTTCGTGGGGTGGCTGCCGGTTGTTTCCGGGTTGTGAACCTCACCCGTTTGAGAACCTTCGCCGCAACGGGAAAGAACAGACACGGGCCGGTGCAGATGTCCGGTACGGAGGCGACATTATTTGTCGGGTTTTCGGCAAAAAATGTCGCCGGAGAGCATCAGCGGTACTGGACAGCCAGGCGGTTTGTGGCGGGATATTCCCGGGCGAAGGGGCTTAAACGGTGAAAGGCGCACGGAACACCAGGGCAGGCACCCCGGCAACGACGGGGCGCGACGAGCGAAACGGCGTTGCGCCTTACGTTCCGGCGTTTTTTTGCCGGGATGCAGGGAGCGCAGGCCACGGCGCGACAGAGGCGGCGCATCCTGACAAGGATGCTGCAGGCCTGCCGTTGACGTCAGACATCAGACACTAGCGATAGCCCGAAACCGCGAGCGGGTTCGGCGGAGCTTACCGCGTCCTTTCGCGGTTAGCGGAGTGTGGCTCGACGACCGGACGCGCAGCGGTCGGGAGCCGAAGGTGTCGCCGGGCCTCGCCAGTCAGAAAGAAACGGAAGAAGAGAGAAAGCAGCAGGAGGAGAGACTCACCCTGTCAGAAAACCGTATCAGGGAGACAAAGGATTTAAGGTCAATAATACAGAGACAGGATAAAAAGGAGCGCGTCAGCGCCCCTCTTTTTATCCGGGGTTGTGCTTTTTTCTTTCAGACGTTGCAGGCTCCACATCAATGCGCGCCTGAACCGGGCCTTACCCGTTTCAGGTCTGAGATTTTCCCCGGAAATAGTCTGGTCGCCCCTCAAGCTCCCTCTCAATCAGTTCCTCAGCAAACAGAGGCGCTATTCGGTTAACCCGCCGCGCCAGATTCCGGCGGCGCGCAGCGGCTTTGCGCTCATCGCTCCAGCGCTTAATCTGCCGCTCATCGGGAAAATCCACGCACACCGCATACCCGGCGCCCGCCACCCAGAGCGACATAATGGATCCGGGCGCAGGCTGTCCCGCCTCCACCACTTCGGATGCCAGTTCATGCGGACCGGGACACGGTGAGGGTAATTTCCAGCGCAGGGAGTAACGCCACCTCATCCCCGCCTCCGATCCGTCAGCTTGTTCGGCACCTGCCAGCGCTCTGCCTGACGCACAGCCTCCGGGGTGTCACGTACAATGAAGCCGATTTCATGAATGACCCCGTACAGCGGTTCCTTCGCGTCACGTAGCCAGTCCAGGGAAGCCAGCGAGGCAAACCGCGACCGCCAGTGCCAGAAAGCCGGCTCCAGCTCACGCGCGTCAAACTCTTCGGCCCACCGGCGGTACCAGCTGCTGACCGTCTCCGGGGATTGAAAGTTCAGCTCCGTGACGGCCTGCCCCAGCAGGTTCTGCCGCAGCCGCCAGTGATGTGCCAGCGTCCGTTCTTCCCGGCGCATGCTGCGGGTGAACGCGATGTTTCTGCGCTGCAACCGGCGTTCTGTGCGGGTGTGCAGCACTTCCGGGAACAGTTCAGCCTGAACATCCACCGGCAGCGGCAGCGGCAGCGGGCAGCACTCCCCGTGGCTGGCAATCAGTTCATCAAGCGCCTCCTCCACCTGTTTGAGGCTGCTCAGGCGATGCTTCGGGTCCCAGTTGAGGCCGGGAATGCGCTGCGCCACGGTCGTGTTCATGCGGCTGTTCCCGGTCAGCAGACGCAGGAAGGTGCGCACGTGTGGCATGGCGGGCAGACGCGCACCGAGACGGCGGGATTCCTCCACCGACAGGACCGCCTGCAGCGCTGCCTGTCGGGCTGGCTTCAGGGTCACCAGAGACGTTGTTGATGCGTTCACTGTGCGCCCTCCATGACCAGCATGCTGATGATGCTGGCCTGACTGTAGCCATCAGCATCGAGCCGGGCAACCAGACTCAGCGTGTGGCTGATGGCTTCCGGCGACCAGTCCGACAGCGTGCTGATAACCGAGAACGGACGACCGCTGGCGGGGATAAACACCACCATCCAGGCCGGAGAGATATCGCCGGGACTGCACACGGCGAGATGATAGTTACCGTGTGAAGGCGTGAAGCGGACCTGTACCGGGAAAAAGCCCCCGAACTCGCTGCGGTACTCCCCGTTCATGTCCCAGTTGTCCGGGCAGCTCAGGTCACGCATTACGGCATGGGTCAGTTCGCGGCGCAAATCCTCTCCTCCTTCGCGCCAGTCTTCGTATTCCTGTGGGATCATGGTTTTCAGGACATCGGGGGTAATAATATTGCGCATCATCGTCTCCTTATCGCCGCCCCGCAGGGCGGCGTCTCCGTTATCAGGCAGCGTGTGAGGTGGGTTCGTCAGTGTCAGGCGTGGTGTCTGCTTCTTCCGGCGTTGCGGCATCCGGGGACTGCATCCATCCCGGCACCCATCGGGTCCCGGAGAGCCACTGTTCGGCGTGACTGGCGGCATCGCCTTTCTTCATTTTTTCAGCATCCGAGGCGGCCCCGGTCAGTCCGGCATCTTTCAGCGCCGCCACAATCTGATTCTTGCTGAGTAACCCGAGGAAGTTATCCGCTGTTGGCTGCCACCAGTTACGGAGATGGAACCCGAGCGCTGCCTCGACACCGTCGAGGTCACTGCGGCTGGTATGTCCGTGTTCGCGGGTCTGGACGCCATCCACGGAACAGGCAGTACAGAAGACCATCAGCGACATCAGGGTCTGTCCGTCGAGGGCAAAAAAGGTGGTGAAATCGTTCTTCCAGCCCTCCGGCAGCATGGCTTCCAGACGGGCTTTCTCCTGCATCAGCGACTGCCATGCCTGACCGTTTTCTCCGGTCGGGGCTTCACTGGTCAGACTGCTGTGGTGAACCCCGAGATTCATCACGAACGGGTGCCGGGTGGTGATACAGTAGTGGAACACGCAACTGCACAGCCGCCAGACCATCAAGGCCACGGCTTTCTGTGGCTGCCGCACCAGTTCCGCCTGCACCGCCAGCGTTCTCTCGGACGACATTTTTTTCAGAAGCGGTACGCTGATACCCTCTGCCACATCCGGGGTGCTGCTGGCGACCACATGGATGGAAGCCTGAGAGACGGTACTTTCCTGCGCGTCAGCGACCGCCGCCTGCACCTTCTTCTGCACACCGCGCTGGATGCAAAGCTCGCCGTCACTCAGACTGACCACCACGCCACAGGCCGCTTTCTGCTCCGGTGTCCATGCCCGGATCGATGCTGCCTCTTCAATCTCGTCAATCAGCACCTGAATGGCGGCTTCATCTTCATACGTCGCCGTGGCTTCCTGCGTGGCGTACAGTTCATCGAGACGCCGCTGCTCGTCAGCGCTGAGTTCACCCTCCGGCTCCGGCAGGACCAGATAATGCTCGCGGTCGTCACCGTAATTCCGCACCGCCCCTTCCCGTGCCAGTGACCATGACCAGCCCTCCTGCATTTCAACAGCCAGCGCGGCGGACTCCAGCTTCTCCTGCATCAGACGCCCGACCAGTACCCCGTCTGCCGTTCCGTCGCCCTCCTGCGCGCTGAACAGGTCCTCGCGCACTTCGCCCCCTGCGGCCTCATACGCTTCGCGCCCGACAAACATAAATCGGGCGTCGCGAACCGATATTTCGGTGTCCGTGATGGCGCGTTTCAGCATGTGAGCCGGAGCGTAGCTGTGCTGCGCCTTCACGCGCTGGTAAATCTCCACCTGACGCGCCGGGTCACTTTCCAGACTGAGCGCCTGACACTGCTCCACATCGAGCGTGTTCTCTGCCAGCAGGGCAATCAGTTCCGGGGCAAGGCTGGCGAGCTTCAGCATGCGCTGGACGTGGCGCGAACTGTACCCCAGCTGGTCCCCGATTTGCGCCGGGGTCTTGCCCTGCTCAGACAGCGTGCGGAAACCGCTGATTTGCTCTGCCGGGTGCATCGCCACCCGGTTGTTGTTCTCGACCATCGAAGCCACTACTGCCAGTTCGTCGCTGACACGCTTCACGATGACCTGATGCCCGGCATCGATGCGCTGCTCGCGTTGTAAAAGCTGCAGGGCCGCCAGACGACGACCGCCCGCTGCGACGCCCGACAGGCCGTCCGGCAGCGTGTGAACCACCAGATTCTGAATGAGGCCGACCGCGAGAATGGAGTCAGCCATTTCCCGGACGCTCTCCGGCGGATACGGGATGGTGCGGACGTTCAGCGGGGATTTGACCAGCGCCGACAGCGGCACCATCTCAATCTGTGCGGCCTCAAGCGCGGCTTTCAGGGCGGCGGATTCGGCAGGTTTTACCACTTTTTTGCTGGTTTTCGCGGGGGTTTTTGCTTTAGACTCGGTCACTGACATGATTGATTTCTCTCCGATATTAGTTAATGTCTGCCGGGCAGACCCATCTGCCCGGCACCTCTTAAGGCTTACTGCGTTTTGCGTACTCCGTAGTCCCGGATATAACGGTTCATCAGGAACTCACCGCCCGGTTCAAAATTCCAGACACGCCAGACCATGCTGCCGTCATCCTGATGACGGACGACGAGGCGAAAATGCGTCCCCTGGTCATCCTCAATCGCCACATTCTGATACTGCGCCGCGACCGCTCTGGCCTGCTCGCGGGTAAACGTGCCATCTGACAGGGATCCCAGCGGAGGTTTAACGTTGTGATTCATGTGTTTCTCCTTTAACTGCCCCGCCTGAGCGGGGCGTGTTCATCATGGTTTAAAAGGGCGCATCGTCATCGGTCAGCGGGTAATCATCCGGGAACGGCTGAGGAGGAAGCTGAGACGGGGCGGCGCTCTGACGGCCTTTTTTACCGCCCTTCGCTTTCGGGGATTTAGCCGGAGCGTCAGCAGATTGTGCCGGAGCGGCTGAACTCTGCGGCTGCGCGGGCTGCTGCGGCGCGGCGCTCTCAGGCTCACCATTTCCACGACGACCGCCGAGCATCTGCATGGTGCCGCTCTGCCCGACCAGCACCTCGGTGACGTAGCGCGTGGCGCCGGTATCGTCCTGCCAGCTACGGGTACGCATCTGGCCCTCGATGTAGACCTGCGCGCCTTTACGCAGGTATTCTCCCGCCACTTCCGCGAGCTTGCCGAACATGACAACACGGTGCCATTCGGTGTTTTCGCGCATCTCTCCCGTCTGCTTATCACGCCATGTTTCGGACGTGGCCAGCGTCAGGCTTGCCACTGCGCCGCCGTTGGGCATATAACGCACGTCCGGGTCCTGTCCCAGATGTCCGACCAGAATGACTTTATTAACGCCACGTGCTGCCATGATGAATCTCCTTACTCTGTTGTTTTGCCTTTAAAAACCATCACCCGTTGAGTTGCCGGGGCCGCGGTTTTGACGTTTTGCGGGGACCTGCTGCTCTGCTCCGCTGGTTGTTACCTTCACCCGTTTGAGAGCCGTTCGCCGCAAGGGCGTAAACGAGCACCGGCGATGGCAGATGTCCAGGGCGCGGTTTACCGCGTGTCATTTACCCTGGACGGCTGACAGCGACTGTGCTTGTCTCAGCCCCGGCAAATGGACTTAAAGGGGTGAAAAAACCAGGCAAGGAATGAGCAGGAACCCGCCGCAACGACGAAACGCGCGGGCGCGAAACGGCGTTGCGCCTTACAGCCCGGCGGCCGTTTGCCGGGGTGCGAAAAGCGCAGGTGACGGCGCGTAAAAGGGGCGGCGCATCCTGACAGGGATGCTGCAAGCCTGCCGTTGACCTCAGACATCAGACACTAGCGATAGCCCGAAACCGCCTGGCGGGTTCGGCGGAGCTTACCGCATCCTTTCGCGGTTAGCGGAGTGTGGCTCGACGACTGAACCGCGCCAGCGGGTCGGGAGCCGAAGGTGGCCCTGTGGCAGATTGTGTGAAAAGTAAATGAGGAAGAGGCAGCGGAAGAGGCAGAGGCAGAGGCAGAGGCAGAGGCAGCGGAAGAGGCAGAGACAGAAAGAATACCGGTCAGGACAGAGACTCTTTCTTCTCTTTTCTGAACTGAATCACGGCATACCATGCTGAGACAATACATGCGAATGAACTGATGAGTACCCGGTTTTCTTCATCGGGCTGTGCGCCGTTAAGCATAAAAGCGACTATTACGGCGGCAGCCATTCCCCATGCAATACCGGACCACAGACGCAGTCTGTCGGCAATTATATTGACAATAATGAAGGCGACAGAGAGGCCGAAAGCCCATAACATCATGACGGGATGGAATGGCATAAATACAAGATTCAACGCGCTGAACACAGACGTCAGAGCAAATAAAGCAGACATACGCACCGCAGTCCCTCCCTGGGAAAAAAATTAAGGCTTACTCTCACTGCCACCGTCTTCCGGCTTCTGGTATTCGGGCGCATTGGCGCGGGGCAGCTGCTGACTGTTCAGTCGATGTACGCGGAGCCGTTCACGAAAATATTCGCGCAGATGTTCAGGCTGCTCCCGTTCAACGAGTTCGTGAACAACAGGCTTGTTCATGCGTTCCTGCCATGCAACAGCGGCGGCCGCTTTATCGACAGAGACTTTATCCTGCTCGTCTTTTGAGAATGAGGCGATATTCCATTTTGACAAATCTGCACCTGCAACGTTTTCCAGAAAGCTATTGTGGATAATACGCGCATTCACAGACTTCAGCGACTGAGAACGGAGAAGAGAGCGAGCGGCGCCGGAGGCGCGGCGACGTTTCTCTCCGGCAGGCGCAGCCTGCCAGGGTTTTGGGCGCGGGCAGACAGGCGTCCTCCGGCCCGGACGCCTGTCATCGAACTTACTGATTACTGTCCTTTACCGCCCTGTAAGATGAAGTGTCCGCCGATGTAGACGGCACACTGACAGGTCATGTAATAGCAGATTTCGTCCATTACCTGGGCGGTGGTCAGTTCCCGCTGCCCGGCATCCCGGCGGCGGGCATTTATCAGGGCTTTGTACTGGCGCAGGATCTCACGGCTTTGTGGTGCAAGTTTCATACGTGTTTTCCTTAACCGGCGGGCTTCCCCGCCGGACATCATTCAGTTTCTGAAGACATAACCGTCATGGAGCACATACCCGCTGCTGAATAAATCCCGCGCGTATGCCTCATAATCGAAATACATGCGCAATGATTCGGGCACCTCGTTTAACAGGCCGTTGTCCTCCACAAAGCCATAAGCAAAATCTTCCTCACTTTCCGCTTCGCCGTAGTACGCGTCATCAAAGGCGTCATAGTCGCACTCGCCGGTATACTCTGCCCAGGCCACAAACGCGGCGGGGCGCCCGTCGTCCTGCGCCTGCCGGAAGGCCTCAATAAACGCCCACTTAACAGAGGATTCAGAGGCAAACTGTGACGGAATGCCCTCGATATCCTGAAACATCAGCTCGGGGTCTTCCTCGCCGGCGTGCAGCGTCCGGCAGGCGTCATAGAATGCGTCTTCGTCGTCGAAATCGGTTAAATCAAACCATTTGCCGAAAATGCTGCCGCAGTTGTACTGGTGATACGTACCCACATAGACCGCCGGAACCGTAATTGATGAATGCATTTTTTCGTCTCCCTGCGGGGCGGCATGGCCGCCCCGGTCGTTAATCAGTCCAGCGCGGCGTAAATGGCGTTGCATTCCGGGTGAAGGGTGATGTGATTCCAGAGCTGGGCATCACGCAGCATGTAAACGTGAGTCAGGGCCGGGTTGCCGCTGTCATGATTTGCCGCCAGACGACGGTTAACGGCCAGGGATGTCAGAATAATGCCCGCCGCGTCGGCGCTCACAATGCGGTCAAACCAGCTTTCCGTGCTGACCATATGGACGCGGCCACAATCGGGCATCATGTAACCGCCGCCCTCAGGCAGCCGGATAAAGTGCCAGAATTCGACTTCATATTCGGGCATCCATTTTTTTGCCAGTGCATACACCTGCAATTCAGCGAGCATAAAATCATTGCCGAACATGTAGGGCATAAAAGACAGGCGGTCACACTCTTCAACATTCAGGACGGGGCGTGCTTTCACAGACTGCATGGTAAAACCTCCGTAATCACATGGACTGCGACACCGGGCGGTGCCGTGCCGACACGACAGCCCGGCGAAAAGCGGAAGATGCAGGGGCGACACCGGAGGCCGCAGCGCAGATAAAGCGCGAAGCCGGTCTGGACGGTTTTGGAGCGAAATCTGAGCGAGAAAACGACGGGAAGAACGGCGAGACTCATTAAAAACACTGCGACCGGGCGAGGATGACGGCGTCAGCGCACCCTTGCATCTGCAGCGGCCGGGCTAAAGTGAAGGCACGGCACAGCCCGCACACGACACGGCGATAACAGAGGCGGGTTTTTATCCCAGAGGCCCGGAGGCCGGGCCGGGTAAACGCGGAGCCGGCACGGGGACATCCTTATCGCACGGTTCCTCCTGCGCCGGCAGGCAGACAAGGGGAGGTTTCCCCTCCCCCACAGAAAGGGCCTGTCACACCAGAGCGCTGACGCCGCGGGCCTCTCTCACCACGTCCCGCAATACGCGGCGATCAAGCCAGCGGCGAACCGGATCGCCCGGAAAACGCAGCAGGTCTGTAATAACCCCTGCGCCCTCCATGTTTTCCTCCCGCTCATTTACCAGGGTGAGCAGGACCGGGCAGAATCGCGCACTGCGAACCAGAATGGCATCAAGGACCTGATCCAGCCTGTCGGTCTCGCCTGCGTCCAGCCAGTTTTCATGGTCATACTCGTCGGCCAGCAACCGCCAGTCCCCGAAACGCCTGTCCATCAGGCGCGGGACGGCGGACGGCACCAGCGCGGCAGCAATACGTTTCGTATCCCGGCGCACGATTTCCGTTATCTGCGTGAGGGAGGCTTTCAGGAAGGCCAGCAGATCGTCACATTCCGCTGCCGTCAGCCACTCCTGAGCGTAAGGCAGGCGGATAACCTGACAGTCAGCCAGCCGCTCCGGATGCGGATATGCCTGCACCGGAAAGAGATGCAGACGCGCCGGGGTTCCCGCCAGCCGCCGGGCGCTGGCGAGCAACAACGCTGCCCGGCCATACGTCAGCGGCTGGCAAAGCTGTTCTGTCAGCGTGAGGATTTGCGTACCGCTGAGAGAGCCGCAGGCGGCGAGCCAGCCGGGTACGGTTCCGGGTGCGACGGGCGCCATATCAATGGCGTCGGGCCAGCCAGACTGACGCAGCATCCGGTCTCCGTGGCGCAGGATAAGGGCGTTAAGGGTTTCATTTTTCATCATTGTCGTCTCAGTTCGCGTGATATCGCCCCGCCGTTCAGCGGGGCGGTCGGGTTAAGCGGCGATTTCGCGTTTCAGCCAGGCGATTTCTGCCTGAGCGTCAGCGACACTCGGGTAGTGATCGACCGTCAGGGACGGCGAATGCTCGTCTTCTCCGTTAATCGCCTGTGCGGCAATGTCCGTGATGCGATGCAGCGTATCGACGGGGACGCTCACGCGGGGAATGCCCGGGCGAATCCCGGCGTACAGCGCCTGCACGGTGCGGAATGACACGCCTTCTTCGGTGTGCTCCCCGGTTCCCGTGCGGCCGATAAGCTCAAGCAGGGTGTGAGCCTCGGCCTCCGTCATGTTCCAGGCCTGGGCCATCACGTCTTCTTTCGTCCAGACCAGCAGGGCGTAGCGTTCTTCGTTTCCAAACATGCGTTTGAGTTTCTTGTTCAGTTCTTTACGGGTGCCATACAGCATGATGTTGTCTCCGTGATTCGGTGGGGTGGCCTCGCCGCCCGGGATTCAGTCTCTGAAAGATTCATCGAGTAACAGGGCTATACTGAACGCCTCATCCATCAGGACGCTGAGACGCCGCAGGCTGATACCGGCAAGCCGCTCCGCCAGTCCGTCGTGCCGGTAGTGATACGTTTCTTCCAGCACTTTGAGGGTGGTTTTCAGGTCGCAGATGTTGTTGGCCAGCCCGGCTATATCGCGGCGCAGGGCTTCGTGTCCGCTGTAGTTCATCACGCCGCCTCCGGAAGCCATTCATCGTTCGCCGCCGGGGTGTTGACGGCCCGGCGCATGGCGGCCAGTCGTTCGGCTCCGGCCCGGTGGTACTGCGCCAGCATTTCAATGCCGATATAGCGGCGTCCGGCGCGGTATGCGGCGACGCAGGTCGAGGCACTCCCCGCAAACGGGTCGAGAACAATCGCGCCAGGGGTGCTGAATGACTCAATCAGCGGCTGTAGCGCCTCCACCGGTTTCTGGTTTGGGTGCAGAGGGTTGCCGGTATACGGGAAAGGCATCACATCCGGCAGCGGTCTGAGGGGTGGCACCGGGCGGCCTTTGGCAAGGACATAAGCCCCTTCATGGCGGTAGTCCACGAATCCGCGACGGTCTTTCGCATTACGGCGGTTGGAAGCGTAGGTTTTGGTGAACACAAGCTGGCCCACGGCATAGAACCCCGCCGCCTTCCATGCGGCCATAAAGCGGTCCACACGGTTCCAGCCGTAGAAACTGACCATCAGGGCGTCTTTTTTAAGGACGCGGTACATCTCCAGCGTGGCCGGTTGCAGCCATTCGTCCGTCACATCCCCGGCAATCTGTCTGCCCTGGCGGTCCTTAAAACCGACGAGGTAAGGCGGATCGGTCACAATAAGGTCCACGGCACGGTCGGGGAATCCGCGCATCACATCAATACAGTTCCCGAGAATGAATCTGGACATGGCAGCACTCCTGTAGTCAGAGGGGACAGGAGGTATCACCGCGATACCGTTCCCTGCCGCACGCTGCCTGTTCATCGCGTCCGGTCACGGGTCAGGCCGACCGTGGAATACCGCAGCCGTCAGTCTTTTCGACGGTAAGGATATGCCGCGAAAGCGGCTTGAAGGGCGTTCCTTAAAAGGGCGAGGGACTGGCGTACACTCTCAACGACGCCGGGCCTGAGCGGAAAAGCCGCCCGTCCCGTACCCGACCGGACGCGAGACACTGGCAGCGGGTGGCAGGCCTTCAGCGACATCAGGGGAAAGAGGAGTATGGACATACCTGTCCACAAACGCGGGGTTTAAGATTGTGGATAACCTGAAGGCAGACAGCGGAGAAGCGCGGGAGCACAGGCGTCATCACGCCTGTGTTTTTTTCGTACAATCAGCGACAAAGCATCAGCGGTTCCGGGATTTGTCTCCGGCCACGGAGAGGCCGATATACACGCCCGCGCCCCAGATAACCTGGGAGAGCACGAAAACCCACAGCGGGACGTCGAACACCAGGAGCGGAAGCAGGCATACCGTCACGATACCAATCATGCGACTGCCGTACTGCCTGCGTACCGGTTCGCTGCTGTCGACGGGGACGCCGGCAAAGCGGAGAGCCTTTCTGAATCCAGGCGACATAAACACCTCCTCGGGTAAAAACTCATTTGTTTTCTGTATATTACACGATATCAGCGCAGCGCACGCTCTGACATACGTTTTTACAGTCAGTCGTTTTTTTTCGTAACCACAGCAATGTTTTAGCCCGGGGCTGCGTAAAGAGGCTTGCAAAAAAATGAAGGCGGCAAAATAATTACTGTATATAAACACAGTTAATGAGACGCTAAAGATGAAGTTTATTGCTGCCTCCCTGGAACCCGGGGTCATGACCCTCCCCCTTTTTACCGAGCGTTGCGCCGCCGGTTTTCCTTCACCGGCGGCAGATTACACGGAAGCGGAGCTGGACCTGAACGAGTACTGCATCCGGCACCGGGCCTCCACCTATTTTGTCCGGGCTATCGGCAACTCGATGACCGATATTGGCCTGAACTCAGGCGACCTGATGGTCGTCGACAAGGCAGAGAAGCCGGTGCACGGGGACATTGTCATCGCCGAAATGGAGGGAGAATTTACCGTCAAACGGCTTCTGCTGACGCCCCGTCCTGTACTGCAGCCCATGAACCCGGCCTACCCTGCCCTTCACCCTGACCCGGAGACGCTGCAGATTTTTGGTGTGGTGACCGCGTTTATCCATAAGACGCGCGGCGCGGACTGATGTTTGCCCTGGCCGACGTCAATTCGTTCTATGCCAGCTGCGAGAAGGTGTTTCGCCCTGACCTGCGGGGTAAACCGGTTGTCGTACTGAGCAACAACGACGGCTGCGTTATCGCCCGCTCAAAAGAAGCGAAACGTCTTGGTATTCAAATGGGGGTGCCGTGGTTCCGGCTGAAGGACGCGCAGTTCCCTGAGAAGCTGCACGTGTTCTCCAGTAACTATGAGCTGTACGCCTCGATGTCCGCCAGGGTGATGACTCATCTGGAAGAGCTGGCGCCACGCGTGGAACAGTATTCAATCGATGAAATGTTTCTGGATATCCGGGGCATCAACAGCTGCATTGACTTTGAAGACTTCGGCCAGCAGCTGCGTGTCCATGTTGGCAACGGTACGGGACTCACCATCGGTGTCGGTATGGGCCCTACCAAAACGCAGGCGAAGTCAGCCCAGTGGGCTTCAAAAGAATGGCCGCAATTTGGTGGCGTGCTGGCCCTGACCCCGGGCAATCCCCGCCGGACGGAGAAACTGCTCTCACTGCAGCCGGTGGAAGAAATCTGGGGCGTGGGCCGGAGAATTTCGAAGACGCTGGGGACAATGGGTATCACCAACGCGCTGCAGCTGGCGCGCGCGAATCCGACCTTCATCCGGAAAAACTTCAATGTGGTACTGGAGAGAACGGTTCGTGAACTGAACGGAGAGCCGTGCATCTCGCTGGAAGAAGCGCCCCCGCCCAAACAGCAGATTGTCTGCAGTCGTTCTTTCGGAGAACGCGTCACAACGTATGAAGCCATGCGTCAGGCCGTCTGCCAGCATGCAGAACGCGCAGCAGAGAAGCTGCGCGGAGAGCACCAGTACTGCCGGCATATCTCGGCTTTCATTAAAACGTCGCCGTTCGCCATCAACGAGCCTTATTACGGCAATCTGGCAACAGAGAAACTGATGACACCCACTGGACACGCTTTACTGCCCGAACAAGACGTCAGCGGCATCACCCGGCATTGACTTCATTTAAGCAGTGAAATTCTATCACTGCTTAGATCTCAATTATTCATTTTCTTTAAGCCAGTCATCTACAAGCTTGCTAATCACATCCGTTATTGAAGTTCCATTTCTCGCGCAAGCAGCTTTAAATCTGGTATGTTTCACCTCATCAAAATTGACGTTAACACGCTTGCTCTTACCTGATGAAGCTGGAGTAGCGACCACTCTTTCAAGATCTCTATTCTCACCAAAGGTCATTTTTTTACTACCACTATGGGCCTTTTCAAGAGCCATAGACTCCCCCTTTTTCATTTACTCATTTGAGTTTATAAGTAAAAGTGTAATTACTCAAAAACTTTAACTATTTCTTTTGTAAGGATTTCCACTTCACCTTTAGCGGCCCCATCATTAGATTCAAATACACTGTCACCATCCAGAATTGACTTAACATAAATTTGGCGTTGAGTAATTGCCGTTCGGAATGGTTTGACACCAGTGTCTTTAATGCTTTCTTTTAAAACATTTAGCATGGTTGCCTGCTCGATTTTTCGAGTTATGAGAAAACGAGCTTCTACTTTCCGGCTATATGCCTGAGCTTCAAGGACTGTGACAACGCTTCCCGCTGCGGAAAAATCAAGTGGGCTGGGAGTAACCGGAATGATAACTAAATCGCTGACCATTACTGCAGCAGAAGTAATTACAGAAAGCGAACCGGCGCCATCAACTATGGCGAAGTCGTATTCAGCAAGATCTTTCCTGATGCCATAAACATCTTTCTCAGACGCAGCCGTGAACACATCAAATGCGGCTTTGCCTGATTTACTCCAGTTAGTCAGACTCATCTGTGGATCTGTATCCACAACGGCGATGTTGTATCCTGCACGAGCCATTGCTGTACTAACGTTAATAACTGCGGTGGTTTTACCTGAGCCACCCTTCGGATTAAGGAAAGAAACAACCTTCATACTCATAACCCCACTTGTGTTTTTACTCAATTACTCCTATGAGTTTTTGAGTCTACCATTATATTAATATGAGCAAAAGCAAAAACACACATAAACTCAAAAGCTCAAAAGCTCAAAAGCTCAAAAGCTCAAAAGCTCAAATGAGTATAAAACTAAATGTTGAGGTTTGAGATCTCATAGCCTACCGCTTCGAACGATAACATTAGGTTATGGGTTCTTCCTCCGCTTACGGTTTAATGCGACCAGACGATGACTGTTTCAAGAGCTCGTTCAGATGAATGACTAAGAACAGGAATAACTGTTAGTAGTAAAAATGATCTTTTTTTAATCGTATAAATTTACATTTAGCGCAAGCGCCCTTCACTTGTACTCTGACATTTTTACTTTGTTCTGAATCAATAAAATCGCGATTATTAGGAATGCGTTACAGTAATAAATTAACCCATAATTGGGGTCAAGGCAGCGGATGATAAGACTTCAGGCGGGTTTAGATGTAAAAAAGCCCGACTGGTGATCGGGCTTTTTTACATCCAAAACTAAGCTGGTACTCAGATCTGGAATGGAACTATCTTTAACTGACGGTTGAATGATACCCCCCACTCTTTACTCTGATCAATCTGATTTACAAGAGCCAGCTAACACATTGATTAGACTCTGGCTGACTAACAGGTGGTGCTGAGTCAGTACCATTACCTGAGTGGAACTATCTTTAACTGACATTAAAGATTAAAAACCGAATGACAGAGTGGAAGGGTTCATTCGGTGTTCTACTCTCCAGAAAAGGAGAGAAAATGGAGACTCTTACAAAAGTCATCCAGACTCTGAAAGCGCTCATTGTGCTTTTAGAGTTAATTCGCTGGTTCTTCTAACAACCAGCTCACCCAAGAGCCAGGATTCCCTGGCTTTTTTATTAACCAATCCTAGATCGCTCGCCAATATGTAACATTAGGGTATACGTCAACGATACCGGGAGCTTCCTCCGCCTCCGGACTGATGTGACCAGATATGTGAGGCCATAAACGGCAAGACCACTTAAATATCTTCAGAGACGTCTGTAACTGTAGAGTGAATGGTATGCCAGGGAAGAGGAGAGGGGGACAGAACCACCCCGGCACTGCCCCCCTCGGAAGAAACAGAAAGTCCCCTCCACGCGAATGTTAGCATTTTTTGCCTGTGATATTATGACAACGTTATTTTCAGAGCATGGACCGATGAAAAAGAAAACCACCACGCCCACACCCCACGATGCGACATTCAGGCAGTTCCTGACGCAGCCGGAAATAGCCCGGGATTTTATGGAGCTGCACCTCCCGGCAGAACTGCGTGCCATCTGTGACCTCACGACGCTGAAGCTGGAATCCGGCTCGTTTGTTGAGGATGACCTCCGCCAGTATTTCAGCGACGTTCTCTATAGCCTGAAAACCGCCGGCGGCGACGGCTACGTTCACGTGCTTATTGAGCACCAGTCGTCGCCGGACAGGCACATGGCGTTTCGCCTTATACGTTACGCAGTAGCCGCCATGCAGCGCCATCTGGAAGCGGGCCATAAGAAGTTGCCCCTGGTGATACCGGTCCTTTTCTATACAGGTAAACGCAGCCCCTATCCGTACTCCACCCGCTGGCTGGATGAGTTTGACGACCCCGTGCTGGCAGGCAACCTCTACAGCAACGCTTTCCCGCTGGTTGATGTGACCGTTATTCCGGATGATGACATCGCCGGCCACCGCAGTATGGCCGCCCTGACTTTACTGCAGAAACATATTCATCAGCGCGACCTCGCTGAACTGGTTGACCGTCTGGCGCCCATTTTGCTGGCCGGATACCTGTCTTCATCCCAGGTCATATCACTGGTACACTATATCGTGCAGGCAGGCGAAACAGCCGACGCCGAAGCCTTTGTACGCGAACTGGCACTGCGTGTGCCGCAACACGGGGACGCACTTATGACCATCGCACAGCAGCTTGAGCAGAAAGGTATTGAGAAGGGTATCCAGCAGGGAATCGAGCAGGGGCTCGAGCAGGGCATCCAACTAGGTGAACAACGTGGTATTGAAAAAGGCCGCAATGAAGGAAAACTGGAAGGCAAACTGGAAGGCAAGCTGGAAGTTGCCCGTACCATGCTCAGGAGCGGCATTGACCGCAGTACCGTGATGAAAATGACCGGTCTGACTGAAGACGACCTGGCGCAGATCCGCCACTGATTCTTCCCTCCTGAGAACGCGTTTACTGCCCGGATGAGGCAAAATACCTACCCGGCATTTCATTCTGAACCCCTTGTCTGTTCAGAACTCGCTTCTGGACAGACAAGGGGTTGGACAAGCCTGCTGCGCGTCAGCCTGTAGCCGTTAAATTCGTTCTTTCAGCATCGCCACCGCCTCGGCCCCCGGCATCTGGAACTGAACCCGGTGACGTGCCGCCACATCGAGCGCAAACACCTTCGTGTAGACCTCCGTTGAGCTCACTGACTTGTGGCCCATCAGGCTCTGCAGGACCTTCAGCGGAATGCCGGCATACAGCATGTGCATGGCGTAACTGTGCCGGAACGTGTGCGGTGTCACCGGTATCGAGAATGTGACGCCATCAGCAGCAGCTGCATCAACGGCTTCATTCAGCCAGGTGCGTACGGTACGGTCGGTAATCTCCCAGATGCGGGCCTTCTCGGTTCGGCCGGTCCGCTTGTTGCGACGCTCGAGAGGAATTTTCAGCGTGGCCACCATCATCTGCAGCTGGCTGACGTACTGGTGATCGGATAGCGGAACCAGACGATGGGCCTGATTGCCGGCGGGCGCTCTCCCGGCCGTTCTCGCCGCTTTTTCCGCACGCTGTTTGAGCGTGGCCAGCTGCACAAACGGATACGGCGGTGCCAGTGAAAAATCCCCCCGCGTCAGCGCCAGCGCTTCGTTAATGCGCGCGCCGGTGTTCCAGAGCGTCGCCAGCAGCATCTTGCGATGCAGATCGGGCACATAGTGGAGCAGGGCGCTGATTTCCGGCGCCAGCAGGTATTTCGGCAGTTCGTCCTGAACAAGGGCCATCTGGCGCAGGGCGAGGGCCGCGGGATAATCGATGGCCACTGGCAGCTGTAAGGAATGTCCCTGGTGAGAAACAGCCGGAAGGGATGACATTATCATGATGGTGTTCCTGCAGGGGCTGAATCATTATTACCGGACTGTTTCCGGATATGAAACGCTGCTATCGCGCGCTGATTAAGGATAGTTATCTTGGCCCGACGTTTACGCTCCTGCCGCCAGATCGACCAGAGAGCAGGCTGTGCCGACCAGGGCGTTGCATCGAGGCGGGTTGCAGGGAGTTGTGCGAGGTTTCTCAGCCGCCGGGAAAGAATAATTGTTTTCAGTCCAAGCCAGGCATACTGATAGCGACGCTCATAAAACGTATCAGAATAGTCAGGTGGATCATCATGTTCAGCTGCTGAACTGACAGCCCTGTCAGCACCGTTCTGCAATACGGGCAACTCGCGGATACGGTACATAAGATGGCGGGGCAGGACTCGCCAGTCACCTGAGATAGCACTAAGACTGAGGTCTTCCGGTACCACTGAAAACCGGGTAATACCGTCACGATCTTCATAACCGGCATCCGTGGCAACTCTTGCACAGTGCTCAGCGAAACGTTCAAGGTGGAAGACCAGCTCCGTGGTGATGTAAAGAAGTTCTTTCTGCTGTTTATCCTCAGACAGTTGCTGCTCATGGCGCAGTCGCTCCGCTGCCGCAGTCGCTTCTCGTTCCCGGGCGTAACGGTGATTCACCCTGCTCACCAGTAAAGCCACGCCGCCAGCCAGTACACCACCGGCTAGGGTTGATATCACCGGCATCCATGCAGAAAACCCCTGCACAACTGCTTTAACTTGTTCTGAATCTGTCATGACATCTGACATGATTGTTCCTTAATGTGAAATCCCGCCCTCTGTCTGTAGTCAGCGGCCGGCAGCCAGTTCTTCAGCCAGTTTCACAAACCCTTTGTGCTCAGTCTGCAGGTAATGACTGTAAATCCGGGCATCACGTTCTGTCAGCCCGGATGAATTACCGGTGAAGTAGCGCTTCAGCACCGTAATAGGGGTCAGTTTGGATATCGAAAATTATTGTACGTTAAGGCTATTTTTTGACCTTTCGACTTTAGCGGGTCTCAACCGACGAAACTTACCGGAAGCCGGTATCCGGTTGCTTTTCCAGATATAATCGCCTGTCAGATTGATATGCTCCCAGCCTAGCGGGGACAAATGCGACAGCAATTGATCGTTGATCTTCACCCCTTTACGCTTCAGGGCATCGACCGCTCTTTCCATATAGACGGTATTCCACAGCGAGATAGCTGCCGTCAGCAGCGTCAGTCCACTGGCGCGATAGCTCTGATTTTCCGGTTTACGATCCCTGATTTCACCCAGACGGTGCAGGAATACCGCGCGCGCCAGCGCGTTACGGGCTTCTCCTTTATTCAGTCCCGCCTGGACCCGCCGACGAAGTGCCGGATCGCGGAACCAGTCGATCATAAACAGCGTTCGTTCAATACGGCCAATTTCTCTCAGTGCTTTGGCAAGTCCATTTTGCTTTGAGTAGCTGGCAAGCTTTTTCAGCATCAGGGATGCCGTCACTGTTCCCTGCTTTATCGAGGTTGCCAGACGCAACACTTCACGCCAGTGAATTTCGATCTCTTTCAGGTTCAGGCTGGTCGTTGATATCAGTGACTGAAGCGCCGGGTACTGGTCTGCTTTCCCTTTGATAAACAGCTTCTTGTCATGGAGATCCCTGATTCGCGGACAGAACGCAAATCCCAGCAGATGCATCAGGGCAAAGACATGATCGGTGAAACCCGCGGTATCGGTGTAATGCTCCCTGATTTTCAGGTCACTTTCGTGGTACAGCAAGCCATCGAGAACATGGGTTGAATCCCTGACCCGACTTATTATGCAGGTGTAAAACGGGCTGTATTGATCCGAAATATGGGTATAAAACTGTCGTCCGGGCTCCTGCCCATATTTCGGGTTAACCTGTCCTGCGTAGCGGCCAGTGCTGCCTGTTCTGAAATTCTGTCCGTCTGATGATGATGTTGTCCCGTCTCCCCAGAATGCCGCCAGCGGCCTTTTCCCCTGCGCGTTTACCAGTTCTGCAAGGGCGGCTGAATAGGTTTCGTCGCGGATGTACCATGCCTGAATATCTTCAAGTGATGATTTGGTACTCCCGGGGCAGGCTTCTGCCATTTTTGTCAGGCCAAGATTGATGCCATCCGCAAGAATGGTGGTGAGAAGCAGGCGGGTATCGGGACGGGTAATGTCATTTTTTATATGCGAAAAATGTCGGGTAAACGTCGTCCAGCCGTTTACCTCATCGAGAATTTCCGTGATTTTAGGGCGCGGTAGCATGCTGTAAACCAGCTCTGCCAGCGGTGAAACCTGCGCCGGTACGCAGTTATCCAGCGGAGAGACTTTTACGCCCCTGTCGGAAATTTCCACATCGGGCAGTTCACCAAGGGCTGCCATGGCATTGACCTCTTCAAGTCTGGACTGAAGCAGGGTCATACGGCTGGTAATGTACTCATGGTAATCAGCAGATACGGGCAGTGGCAGCGCCGGAGTGAGTTTGTCAAAGTCCTTTTCGGGAATGAGGTAATCATCAAAATTTTTGTAGCGCCGTGAGCCTTTAACCCAGATGTCCCCGGAGCGCAACGCTCCCTTAAGCTCGCTGAGCGCACAAAATTCATAATACTGCCGATCAATACCCGCAGGTGTAATCACCACCCTGTGCCAGCTTTCAGGGACAAACTCAAGCGGCGCAGTCGCCGGAACTTTACGTGAGTGCTTCAGGTACATATCCTTGATCACAACCAGCGCATCAGCCAGAGGTTGCGCTGCCGGGGTTGCGACTAACTGTAAAGTGGATAACATGCGTGGGGCATATTTCCGTAATATGCTGTATTTCTCGGTAATAATATGCAGCGGGTCAAAATTATTTTTTCTGGCGAGATGGCGTGTTTCCTCCAGACTGGCGACAAATTCAGGCCATGGGAGTATATTTTCTATTGCGAGCCATGGATCGTCACCGGAATCGCGGGCATCAGACAGCGCCTGACCGACATCGATGTACTGCCTCAGTTTTGACTGGATCAGCTTTCCGGTCTGCTGAAGGCGCTCTGCCTGTGTTCTTTTGGCTTTGCTGAAAAGGCTGTTCAGCATTCGCTCATGCAACTCAATCACTTCGTCTGTCAGTGTGGCTCTGGCTTCTTCCAGCACGCACACCAGGATCGCATGACGCCGGGTTGCTGAAAATCGGGTCAAATCACGGCTACTCATCTTCCGGCCTTCCCGCGCCAGTTTCAGCAACCGGTTCTGGTGAATGGTACGATCTATACCTTCCGGTAATGCCAGCGATTCAACGCTGCTGAGCCGATCAAGATGTTGCAGCACGTTCTTACCATTGATTTTACCCGGCGGTTGCAGAAGCCATGTCAGCCTGGAAGACTGATTATCCGATGACTCAAGTAAACGATCCAGGGCATCCCTGTGAGCCGGAGTTAACGGGGCATTCAGAGTCTGAAATACGATTTTATCGCCGCCTGCCATGGCCTCAGCACAGGTACGCTCCACGACATCAATCGCGGGGATTATTACGTTGTTCTGCCGGAGCCAGACCAGCATCTCTTCGGCCAGGAGAATACCTTTATCAGTACGCGTCGCCATCGACAGCAGGTGTGTAATACAGTCCTGCTGTATTTTGCCGGTAAATGCCTTCACGCCAAGATAGCGGTACAGTTCGGTTAAATGCTCGCGCCGGGTCGTATCCCTGCCGGAAAGGTAAGCAGGCCAGAGATCACCGGTAAGATTTAGCCTGCTGGCGATATGTTTCAGCAGTGCATCAGAGGGTGGGATTTTTTTATCCGGGGCAAAGCCAACATTTTTCAGATAGCAAAGAAGGACGGCAAAACCAAAACGGCTGGCGGGTTTACGGTGAGCACAGATAAGCGCCAGATCATGCTCACTAGACTGGCCCCCTGAATCTCCAGACAACCAATATCACTTAAATAAGTGATATTCTTAATACTAGTTTTTAGACTAGTCATTGGAGAACAGATGATTGATGTCTTAGGGCCGGAGAAACGCAGACGGCGTACTACACAGGAAAAGATCGCTATCGTTCAGCAGAGCTTTGAACCGGGAAT